>OHDT01000279.1_pt1 | contig 38299 bp, 48 predicted proteins | sample 1567061 | NCBI WGS metagenome assembly OHDT01 (sample SAMEA3879506, study PRJEB24766) | human gut metagenome | biome: human-associated habitat; feature: feces | place: USA | collected 1985/1987
TCATTCATGCAAGCATGATTCGCAAATTTATGAAAATTGCCTTGGCTCTGAATAGTTACAAATCATTGTAATAGAAAGCAGACCTATGCTAAAATAATTTTATACATTTTATGAAATTTGGAATGATCGATCAGGAAAATTCCACATCATTACAGACAATAGAAAAAGGAAAGAACGAACTTATGCGCTTGGATAAATTTTTAACAGAGATGGGTCTTGGTACCCGCTCAGAAGTAAAGAAGATTTTGAAAACAAAACAGATCACAGTCAATGGAGAGATCGTTACAAAACCGGAAACAAAGGTTGAACCGGAAAACGACCAGATATCTTATAAAGGAGAACCGGTCACTTACTGTGAATACGAATATTATCTTTTTTATAAACCGGCAGGGTGTGTGACTGCAACGGAAGATCAGCTGCATAAGACGGTTATGGATTACCTGACCGATACGGTGCGCTCTGATTTATTTCCGGTAGGGCGGCTGGACATTGATACGGAAGGTCTGCTTCTGATCACAAATGATGGGGCTTTGGCACATGATCTGTTAAGCCCCGCAAAACATGTAGAAAAGACATACTATGCAGTTATCGATGGCGTAGTTACAGAAAAAGATGTCAACAGCTTTGAAAACGGGGTTGACATTGGAGAGGAAAAGCTGACAAAGCCCGGCAAATTACGCATCCTAAAAAGTGAACCAGAATCAGAAATTGAGTTAACAATTACAGAAGGCAGATTCCATCAGGTGAAACGAATGTTTGAGGCAGTCGGAAAGAAGGTTTTATATTTAAAACATATTTCTATGGGGCCATTGCAGCTTACCAATGATTTAAAGCCGGGAGAATATCGCCCGCTCACAGAGGAAGAGATTACTGCATTGAAAATTGTGAATAAATAAGTTATAATGTTAAGGTTGCTATTTTGCAGAAAATTTTATTTTTAGATAGAAAGGTTATCACAAATGAGTCATGGATTTTTACCGATCAGTAAAGAAGATATGAAAGAAGCTGGCATCGAACAGCTTGACTTTGTATATATCTGTGGAGACGCTTACGTAGATCATCCATCTTTTGGACATGCCATTATTTCACGAATTTTGGAGGCTCATGGCTATAAAGTCGGGATCATTGCCCAGCCGGACTGGAAAGACAGAGAATCCATTAACCGGTTAGGCGAACCACGGCTCGGCTTTCTTGTTTCAGCCGGAAATATGGACTCTATGGTCAATCATTATTCCGTTTCCAAGAAAAGAAGAACCACGGATGCATTTACACCAGGCGGTGTGATGGGAAAAAGACCGGATTATGCCACGATTGTATATTGTAATCTGATTCGACAGACCTATAAACATAAGCCAATCATCATTGGTGGAATCGAGGCAAGCTTGCGTCGTCTGGCACATTATGATTACTGGTCAAATAAGTTAAAACGTTCCATTCTGCTCGATTCCGGTGCAGATCTTATCTCCTATGGAATGGGTGAACACAGTATCGTTGAGATTGCGGACGCTTTAGACAGCGGTCTGGATATTAAGGACATCACCTTCATTGATGGAACTGTTTATAAGACGAGAGACCGTGAGAGCATTTACGATGCAATCGAACTGCCACATTTTGAGGCTTTAAAAGCAGATAAATTAGAGTATGCAAAGAGTTTTTACATACAGTACAGCAATACCGATCCTTTTTCCGGAAAACGGTTGTTCGAGACTTACGATGAAAAGCTGTTTGTCGTACAGAACCCACCGGCAAAACCATTGACACAGTCGGAGATGGATTCCGTTTACGCACTTCCTTATATGAGAGATTATCATCCTTCTTATAAAGAACTTGGCGGAGTTCCGGCGATTGAAGAAGTGAAATTCTCACTGATCAGCAACCGTGGCTGCTATGGTGGCTGCAGTTTCTGCGCGCTGACTTTCCATCAGGGAAGAATTATCCAGACGAGAAGCCACGAATCTATTTTAGCGGAGGCAAACAAGATCATCTGGGATCCTGACTTTAAAGGTTATATCCATGATGTAGGTGGTCCGACTGCGAATTTCCGTGCGCCGGCGTGCGACAAGCAAATGACAAAAGGTGCCTGTCCGCATAAGCAGTGTCTTTTCCCGAAGCCTTGCCAAAATTTGAAAGTGGATCATTCCGATTATCTGAAACTGCTCCGGAAACTGCGGGAGCTTCCAAATGTGAAGAAAGTATTCATCCGTTCGGGTATCCGTTTCGATTATCTGATTTATGATAATGACCGCACTTTTCTGCGGGAACTGTGTGAGCACCATGTCAGTGGACAGTTAAAGGTTGCACCGGAACACATTTCCGACGCAGTTTTAGAGAAAATGGGCAAGCCGGGTGTGGATGTCTATAACCGGTTTGTAAAAGCCTATAAAGATATGAATGAAAAGATTGGTAAAAAGCAGTATCTGGTTCCATATCTGATGTCCTCCCACCCTGGTTCCACCTTGAAGGAGGCAGTGGAGCTTGCAGAATTTTTGAGGGATCTGGGATATATGCCGGAGCAGGTGCAGGATTTTTATCCAACCCCTTCCACGATCTCAACCTGTATGTATTACACAGGTGTTGATCCGAGAAATATGCAGCCAATCTATGTCGCGGTCAATCCGCATGAGAAGGCAATGCAGCGCGCATTGATCCAGTACCGGAATCCGAAGAATTACGATCTTGTCTATGAGGCACTGGTAAAAGCAGGAAGGACAGATCTGATCGGATTTGATAAGAAATGTCTGATCCGTCCAAGACAGGGTGAGTATCAAAACCATGGGGAACGCAATATGCGCCATGATGGAAAAAAGGGCAGGACAGATCAGAAACCTGCAAAGAAAAAGACTATCCGGAATGTGCATAACAAGAAAGCCTCTGGAACGAACATGAATAAATCTGCAAAGAACCGTGCGGATCACAGCAATCCTCAAAGATCTGTCAGAAAGAAAAAATAAGAAAGCGAACCTGACTTTATATGAAACAGTTTACGATCAGCCCCAACGAATCCGGGCAGCGTTTTGACAAATATTTAAAAAAATTATTGAGCAATGCATCCGGCAGTTTTGTATACAAGATGCTGCGCAAAAAGAATATCACCTTAAATGACCGCAAAGCAGATGGAACAGAAAAATTAAATGCGGGAGACCTTGTAAAATTATTTTTGTCCGATGAAACTTTTGAAAAATTTTCCGGTAAAGATGAGACAAATTCCGGCTACATGAAGTTAAAGTCCATTGATTCAGGCAGACTTCAGGTTGTTTATGAAGATGATGATGTGATCATTATTAACAAACCATCCGGGATGCTTTCACAGAAGGCGGTTCCGGAGGATATTTCGGCAAATGAATATATTCTTTCTTATTTGATCCGAAAAGGTGCCTTAAGTGAGGAGCAGTTCAAAACATTTAAACCATCCATCTGCAACCGCTTAGACCGGAACACATCCGGGCTTTTGATCGCAGGAAAAACGTTAAAGGGACTTCAGACAATGGCGGAAGCGTTAAAAAAACGTACTGTCCAGAAATATTACCGTTGTATTGTAAAAGGAGAGCTGCGCGAAAAAACGCATTTGAAAGGCTACCTGTCCAAAGATGAACAGAACAATAAGGTGAAAGTTGTTTCCCATATCCGCCCGGAGGAAAAAGCAGATTATCTGCCAATTGAAACGGAATACCGCCCGGTGGCAGTTTCGAATGGATATACGGAACTTGAAGTCCATCTTATTACCGGCCGATCCCACCAGATCCGTGCACATCTTGCGTCCATCGGTCATCCGATCGTCGGGGATGGGAAATATGGTGATCTGAGAACGAACGAACGTTTCCGTAAAAAGGTTCATGTTCGTTCTCAACTGCTTCATGCTTACCGTATTGTATTGGAAGACGGAAGAGAAGTGATTGCACCGTCCGGCAGGGAATTTGAGGATGCATGGGACTATATACAGACATCAGCCTTTTAATTCCAGAGTTGGAGTGGCATCGATAATATCCTGCAATGGTGTCCATGACATCAGATCGCCGGAATTATCGGAGCCGCTGTCATCGTCTGCTTTTCGTTTAAATCCATTGTCACCGTTGTTCTTCCGCTGTTTTTTTACATCCTCCGGTGTGTCCGGAAGTCTGTGGTAAGCAGAAGAGTGGTGAAATTCTTTGGAAATCTCATTGAAAGCTGCGACCAGGCATTCTTTGTCCGGATCATCGTCCGGGATTCCGCTTACCGCTGCGGCAATATAGCCGTCTGCTTCCTGCTTGGATTTTGCATGTTTTAACTGGTTTTCAAGCATTTCCGCCATTTTCTGAATGCGGAGTGCATGCTGATATTCATCCGGATAATTCATCCGCAGAAATTCCATCTCCTGCGCCGTCAGTTTTTTGCCGTGCTTTAATTTGTTTACAATATGCTGCAGTTTCTGCTGCTTTTTATCTTCCGTGTCCGCATTGTTCGTGCCCTGCGTGACTTTTTGCATATATTGTAAAAGTGCGTTATCAGCCGTTGGAACATTTTTTGACAGTAAGGAAGAATGATTGTTCTCTGTGAGAATGTTCAGATTTATTTGCATAAGAATGACCTCCCCAATTCTTTGTATTGTATATCGGCACATTCCATAAAATTATGAAAACATTTATGCATAAATCCGGAAACGCAAACGCATGTTCTCATCTTCTGTCAGGACAAAAAAAAGTCTCCAGTGAAATATTCCCCCGGAGACTTTTTAACGTTTTTTACTTGGAAACACTGTTTATGTGACGTTTGATCGCTTCAAAACTTTCGGCGCTGACATCATGTTCAATCTTACATGCATCTTCTGCTGCAATGCGGGGATCAACCCCCAGCATGACAAGCCAGCTTGAAAGAGTGGTATGGCGTTCATAAATCTTCTCAGCGACTTCACGTCCGGATTCTGTAAGGTGAATATATCCTTCAGGGCTTACGGTAATAAAGCCATTTTCCCGGAGATTCTTCATTGCTACGCTGACGCTTGGTTTTTTGAAATTCATCTCATTTGCAATGTCAATGGAACGAACATTTCCCAGCCTATGATTCAGCACCAGAATGGTCTCCAGATAATTTTCAACTGATTCATTCATTACCATAAAAATAATACCTCCCACAAAACTTCTATATTTATCAATGTATGATTCTTTGATAAATGTATATAAAATAATCATATCATACAACCCATTTTTTTACAAATCGGAATTGAATATTTAATAAAAATTTATCATTCGGGATATAAGAAAACAGCGTGCAATGTTTTCATTTTTCTGGCGTGTCATGCAAAAGTTATGATATAATCATGAAAAGAAGCGAAGAAGGCAGGAAATAGAAATGGCAACGTGGAATTCACGTGGTTTAAGAGGTTCTACTTTAGAGGAATTTATCAACCGTACCAACGAAAAATATTTAGAAAACGGACTGGCTTTGATCCAGAAAGTCCCGACTCCAATCACTCCCATTAATATTGATAAGGCAACCAGACATATTACGCTGGCGTATTTTGATCAGAAGAGTACCGTCGATTACATTGGCGCAGTGCAGGGGATCCCGGTCTGTTTTGACGCAAAAGAATGCAACACAGACACTTTCCCGCTTCAGAATATACATGAGCATCAGGTAGTCTTTATGGAGAACTTTGAAAAACAGATGGGCATTGCCTTTTTTTTGATCAGTTTTACTGCAAGAGATGAATTTTATTATCTGCGGTTTGCAAAACTGCTGGAATTTTGGAACCGGGCAAAAGAGGGTGGCAGAAAAAGCTTCCGCTATGAAGAACTGGAGCCTGATTTTTTTCTCCGGAAGAGCAGAGGCGTCCTTGTTCCATATCTGGATGCGATGCAAAAAGATTTGGCAATGAGGGATTGACAAGCAGATATTCTTTTCATATAATAAATCAAACAGTTTCATTTGCTACCACATTAGCACACTAAAGTGTATAAAATGAAATAACTGACAGAATCATCCGCATGGGATGAGCATAAGGGAAAGGTATTAGATTCAATATGAAAAAACAATTATTACATACACCGGAGGGTGTGCGTGACATTTATAACGAGGAATGTGAGAAAAAGCTATTACTCCAGTCGGATTTACTTGGCATCTTAAAGGGTTACGGATATCATCCGATCCAGACGCCGACCTTTGAATTTTTTGATATTTTCGGGAAGGAGATCGGAACCACTCCCTCGAAAGAATTATATAAGTTTTTTGACAGAGAGGGCAATACGCTTGTCTTAAGACCGGATATGACACCGTCCATCGCAAGAGCGGCTGCAAAATATTTTATGGATGAGGATATGCCTATCCGTCTCTGCTATATGGGAAATACGTTTATCAATAACAGCAGTTATCAGGGCAGATTAAAAGAGAGTACGCAGCTTGGTGCAGAGCTGATCGGGGACAGCACCGTGGATGCAGATGCGGAGATTTTATCGATGACGGTAGAATGTCTGCAAAAGGCAGGACTGAAGGATTTCCAGTTAAGTGTCGGTCATGCGGATTTCTTTCAGGGACTTGTGGAGGCTGCCGGGATCAGTGAGGAGGACGAGGAAGAACTGCGGGAGCTGCTCGCCAACAAGAACTTTTTTGGCATGGAGGAATTTGCAGAGACCTTAAACCTGAAGGCAGAGTTAAACGAACTGTTCCATATGCTCGGCAGTCTGAATGTGGACTTAAACGACTTGAAACGCGCCAAAGAGTTAGCTGCATCTTATCCTAGGATTTTAGCGGCAATTCATAATTTAGAAGAACTTCATAAAGTACTTGAAGTCTATGGCATTCAAAAGTATATTTCCTTTGAACTGGGGATTATCAGCAGTTATCAGTATTATACCGGGATTATTTTTTCCGGTTATACATTCGGAAGCGGAGAACCGATCGTAAAAGGAGGACGTTATGATAGACTTCTGACCTATTATGGAAAGACTTCTGCATCCATTGGATTTGCAATTGTCATTGATCAGTTAATGGCGGCATTATCCAGACAGAAAATCAATATTTCTATCGAAACAAATGGTGAGCTGATCGTGTATACAAAGGCAAATCAGGCAAAAGCAATTTTGAGTGCAAAAGAAAAGCGTGCGGCTGGTACTCCGGTCGAGACGATTTTAAAGGATGACACGAAAACAAACGAAGATTACCAAAACTATGCAAAGCGTAATCGTATCAGAACAGTTACTTTTATGGAGGATTAGAAAATGGAAGATATGAGATACTTAACCTTTGCATTGGGAAAGGGCAGACTTGCAAAAAAAGCACTGGAATTATTCGAACAGATTGGCATTACCTGTGAGGAGATGAAAGATAAAGACACAAGAAAACTTATTTTTGTCAATGAGGAACTAAAGCTTCGATTTTTCCTTGCAAAAGGACCGGATGTTCCTACTTATGTAGAATATGGTGCGGCTGATATCGGAATCGTTGGAAAAGATACCATATTAGAAGAAGGCCGTAATATTTATGAAGTATTGGATCTTGGATTTGGCAAATGCAGGATGTGTATCTGCGGACCGGAGGAAGCACGCGATCTGTTACAGCACCACGAGCTGATCCGGGTGGCAACCAAGTACCCGCACATTGCAAAAGACTATTTTTACAATAAAAAACATCAGACCGTAGAGATCATTAAGTTAAACGGCTCCATCGAACTGGCACCGATCGTCGGACTGTCCGAGGTGATCTGCGATATCGTAGAGACCGGATCCACACTCCGGGAAAACGGATTGACAGTGTTAGAGGAAGTGTGTCCGCTCTCTGCCCGCATGGTAGTAAATCAGGTGAGCATGAAGATGGAAAATGAGCGGATCACAAAACTGATCTCTGATCTGAAGAATGTGATCAATACAGAAAGGAATGCAGTCCAATGAGAATTTTAAAACTGACAAAAGAAACACAGAATAATATATTGGAGAATTTATTAAAAAGAAGCCCGAACTCTTACGGCGAATTTGAGAGCCGCGTCAATGACATTATCCAGAATGTCAGGGAAAAACGTGATGAGGCGATTTTTGAGTACACATTAAAATTTGATGGTGCCACCATCGACCAGGACAATATCTGCGTGACGGAAGAAGAGATCAAAGAAGCTTATGAGCAGGTAGCCCCAAAGCTTTTGGATGTCATCCGCAAGGCACTTGTCAACATCCGTGACTATCACGCAAAGCAGAAACAGTACTCCTGGTTTGATTCCGATGAATCCGGTATTATCTTAGGCCAGAAAGTGACACCGTTAAAAACAGTTGGTGTCTATGTGCCGGGTGGAAAAGCAGTTTATCCGTCCTCTGTACTGATGAATGTCATTCCTGCAAAAGTGGCAGGGGTTTCCAATATCATTATGACGACGCCATGCGGCAAAGATGGAAAAGTTTATCCATCTACATTAGTAGCTGCCAAAGAGGCCGGAGTCGATGCAATTTATAAAGTCGGTGGTGCACAGGCAATCGCAGCACTTGCCTTTGGAACAGAGAGTATCCCGAAAGTCGACAAAATCGTAGGACCGGGAAATATCTACGTTGCCCTTGCCAAAAAAGCAGTGTTTGGTTATGTCAGCATTGATTCCATCGCAGGTCCAAGTGAAATCATGGTACTTGCCGATGAGACGGCAAATCCACGTTTTGTAGCGGCAGATTTACTGTCACAGGCAGAACATGATGAGATGGCATCCGCAATTCTTGTGACAACCAGTGAGGCATTGGCAGAGCAGGTTTCTGTGGAAGTAGATAAATTTGTTACAACTCTTTCCAGAAAAGAAATCATCCAGAAATCTCTGGATAACTATGGATATATCCTTGTGGCAGACACGATGCAGGATGCCATTGACACCGTCAATGAGATTGCATCGGAACACTTAGAGCTTGTGACAAAAAATCCATTTGAGACAATGACAAAAATCCGCAACGCGGGAGCAATCTTCATCGGAGAGTATTCCAGCGAACCACTCGGCGACTATTTTGCAGGTCCAAACCACGTTCTTCCAACCAATGGAACTGCAAAATTCTTCTCACCGCTCAGCGTGGATGATTTCATTAAGAAATCAAGCATTATCTCTTATTCCAGAGAAGCGTTAGAGCCTGTATACAAAGATATCGTGCAGTTTGCAGAATGTGAAAAACTTACTGCACATGCAAATTCCATCCGGGTACGGTTTGAAGATTAATTGTATCTATTCAGCACCCATTCGCAAAACCGCTCTTTCAGAGCTTTCCTTTTGCTCATGTGGTTACTTCGCCAAAGAAATTTTCAAAATTATGCTCATTCATGCAAGCATGATTCGCAAATTTATGAAAATTGCCTTGGCTCTGAATAGATACAAAGAATTAATAATTACTTAAGTTGAAAAAAGAAGCAGAAAGGTTTAAAATAAAATGGCACGTACAGCAGATTATGTTCGTAAAACCAAAGAGACAGATATATCATTACATTTGAATTTAGACGGTACCGGCAGTTCCTCTATCAATACGGGAATCGGTTTTTTTGACCACATGTTAGACGGATTTGCAAGACATGGCCTGTTTGACCTGAAAGTCAATGTTGCCGGAGATCTTGCAGTGGACTGTCATCATACAATTGAAGATACAGGTATTGTTCTGGGCAATGCCATTAAGGAGGCCGTTGGTGACAAGAAGGGAATCCGGCGCTACGGAAGCTGTATTCTGCCGATGGATGAAACACTTGTCCTGTGCGCAGTGGATCTTTCCGGAAGACCTTATCTTGTGTTCGATGGAGAATTTACGACCGACCGCGTGGGATATATGGATACGGAGATGGTGAAGGAATTTTTCTATGCCATTTCTTATACCGCAGGAATGAATCTGCATATCAGGGTGCTTTCCGGCGGAAACAACCACCATATGATCGAGGCGATGTTCAAGGCTTTTGCAAAGGCACTGGATCAGGCAACGGTCATTGACCCGAGGATCACGGATATCCTTTCTACCAAAGGAAGTCTGTAGTTGACAATTCACATGTATCACGTGCGAAATATGATTAGAAAAGAAGCGGTCTGACGTATCAAAAATATGTGCAGACCGTTTTGTATGGAAAGGTATGAATATTAATATGGAACACAAAAATATCGTGGCAACAATTTACTTAAAGGATGGAAAAGCGATCAAAGCCAGAGACAATTACGAGGAATATCCGGATGTCATTGAACTTGCAAAACTCTATAATGACAGTGGCATTGATAAAATCATGATTTTTGACCTGTCCACAACAGATGAAGAGCATGAGCGCAACATACAGGTTATCCTCAATATCAACCGTAATATTGAAATCAAAGTCTGTGCAGGCGGTAACATTAACCGTATGGAGGACATTAAGAAGTTCATCTATGCCGGATGTCTTCAAGTGATCGTCAACGGCTCCAAACCGGAGAGTATGGCACTGGCTGCAGAGGCAAGCAAGCGTTTCGGGAAAGACCGTATTCTTGTTTCCGTGACGAATGTGGATTTTATCTTCAAACATCAGGATGAAATGGCTGATACATTCCATGAAGTGCTGATCTTAAATAAAGCAGTGTTAGATGCAGTGGAAGGAATGACCGATGTTCCTCATGTTGTCTACTTAAACGATGCTGATTATGATGAGGTTTTATCAATCTTATCCCGCAAAAATGTCCGCGGAATTGCAGGTTCTTTAATTAATAATCCAAAAACAGATATTATGGAGATGAAATCCCAGTTGTCTGCCTCCGGTATTAAGATGGATAACTTCGAGCCAAACTTAAAGTGGAGTGACTTAAAGAAAAATTCTGACGGCATGGTTCCGGTCATTGTGCAGGATTACCGTACGGATGAAGTGTTAATGCTGGCTTACATGAATGAGGAAGCTTTTGACACAACGATTAACATCGGAAAAATGACATACTACAGCAGAAGCCGGAATGAGCTTTGGACAAAAGGTCTTACTTCCGGTCATATCCAGTATGTCAAATCCCTGACAGCAGACTGTGATTATGATACCATTCTTGCAAAAGTTTCCCAGATTGGTGCAGCCTGCCACACCGGAAACCAGAGTTGTTTTTTCAATGAGATTGTGAAAAAAGAATACGTTGAAAAAAATCCGCAGAAGGTGTTGGGGGATGTCTACAATATTATTTTAGACCGCAGGAAAAATCCGAAGGAAGGCTCCTACACAAACCTTTTATTGGAAAAAGGTCTGGATAACATCCTCAAAAAAGTTGGAGAGGAAAACACTGAAATCATTATCGCAGCGAAAAACACTGACCACGAGCATTTGAAATATGAAATCTCTGATTACATTTACCATCTCATGGTCTTAATGGCAGAGAAGGATATCACATGGGAAGAGATCACACAGGAACTTTCACAGAGAAAATAAAACGACAGGTTTATCTCGACAAACTGCGGGTACTTGCCACGGTTCTCGTGATCGCTGTCCACACAGTCTCACTCGGTTCCACGCTTGTTCCGGAACGGAGTGCGGTGTGGTATGGATTTGAAATCAGCAATTACCTGTTTTTGTGCTGCAACCTGCTTTTTATCATGATAAGCGGAGCCCTTCTTTTACCGGTGAAAGACGAATCCGCCGGGCAGTTTTACCGGAAACGGTTTTTGAAAGTGCTTGTTCCAATGGTTATCTATTATATTTTATATGTGTGTGCCAAAGAAGGTTTCGTCTGGCTTCGCCCCGATCACTGGGGAGCCATGTTAAAACGTATTCTGCTCGGTGCACCGGAGGAAGCGCCGCATTTCTGGCTGATTTATGTGATCATCTGGTTATATGTGCTGACACCGTTTTTCCGCTATGTGGTGCAGCATATTCCGGATTCTGTTTTAAGCGGGCTTGTGGTTGTGATTCTGATTTTCCAGATCCTTGGAACTTACTGGGATACGCTTTATTATAATTCCATTGCTTCCGGAATCCTCGGTTCTTTTGCCGGTGTTTTTATATTGGGATATTATCTGACAAGAGAGCAGGGGCGCAGAAAGTACTTCATTTATGGAGCGGGAATCCTTTCTGTCTGTCTGGCAGTCCGTCATATCTTCAGTGGGGTACAATATCATCGTTATTTATTTAACAATGCGCCGCTTATGGTATTTTATACGATGGCTGTTTTTCTTTTCGTGAGACAGATTTATGTGAAAGCAGAGACGGAACATTTTTTTACAAAGCTGATCAGCCGCTACAGTTTTGGGATCCTTTTGATTCACTGGGGCGTGCTTCATTATCTGGTCAAACAGATTTTTCATGTCAGCCCGACAGATTTCGGAGTGATCGGTGGTTCGCTGCTCATGATCGTGCTCACCTTATTTTTTTCACTGATAGGTGCAATGGTTCTCAATCGAACGCTGATCCACTGGTGTCTGTCGCTTATTGCATGGATAGAAAAAAAGTTCTAATGAGATACAAGACTTCATATGATTTCAATGAGAAATCTATGGAGTCTTATTTTATGACCGATGAATATGTGGAAAGACGCAGAGCTTACGTCAACGAGATACGGCGCTCGTTTGACCGGCCGGAGGTGGAAAATGGCACCGCAGAAGAGGAATCACAGCCTTTGGTTCCGTGGATTTTTCTGAAAATCCGCATAGTGCTTGCAGTTCTTCTTATGCTCGCATTCCTTCTGTTAAAATATAATGCATATGAATTCCAGGGCTATCAGGCAAAAGATGTCATTGACATTATTTCTGATAATCAGTATTATACAATTTTGCAGGATTATGTTATGATAAATGAGCATGACTGATTTCCCAGTCGTTTTCAGGAAAAATGAGAAAGGACAAACCGAATGACAAAATTAGCATTATCAGATGAGATACTGATGAAAATCGATAAACCGGCGCGTTATATCGGAAATGAGTTAAACAGTATCAAAAAAGATAAAGAAAAAGTAGCAATCCGTTTTGCCATGTGCTTCCCGGATGTATATGAGATAGGGATGTCACATCTTGGCGTTCAGATTTTATATGATATGTTTAATAAAATGGAGGATGTGTGGTGTGAGAGAGTTTACTCTCCATGGCCGGATCTTCATAAAATCATGAAAGAAGAACATATTCCACTGTTTGGATTAGAGTCGCAGGAACCGATCAAAAATCTTGATTTTATCGGTTTTACGCTCAATTATGAGATGTGTTACACAAATGTGCTTCAGATTTTAGACCTCGGACAGATCCCACTGCTTGCAAAAGACCGTACAGAAGACGATCCACTGGTGATCGGTGGCGGCTGCTGCACGTATAACCCGGAGCCGATGGCGGACTTCTTTGATCTGTTTTATATGGGAGAGGGTGAAATCTCTTTTTACGAACTGTTTGATCTCTATAAAAAAATGCGTGCAGAGGGAAGATCACGCCATGAATTTTTACATGAAGCTTCCAAAGTGCCTGGTATCTATGTGCCATCCCTCTATGAAGTGACTTATAAAGAGGACGGAACGATCGCATCCTTTGAACCAATTTATGAGGATGTTCCAAAAACAATCCAAAAGCAGATCGTACTGAATATGACAGAGGCTGTTTATCCGGAAAAACCGGTCGTTCCTTTTATCAAGGCAACACAGGATCGTGTGGTTCTCGAGATCCAGCGCGGATGTATCCGTGGCTGCCGTTTCTGTCAGGCTGGAATGGTTTACCGTCCGGTCCGTGAAAAAAATGTAGAGCACTTGAAAGAGCTTGCCTACAAAATGTTAAAATCAACCGGACACGAAGAGATTTCTTTAAGCTCTTTAAGTTCCTCCGATTATTCTGAACTGGAAGAACTGGTGAATTTCCTGATCGATGAGTTCAAGGGAAAAGGTGTGAATATCTCACTTCCTTCCCTGCGGATCGATGCCTTTTCGCTGGATGTCATGAGCAAAGTACAGGATATCAAAAAGAGCAGTCTGACATTTGCACCGGAAGCCGGTTCCCAAAGACTTCGTGATGTTATTAACAAAGGTCTTACTGAAGAGGTGATCTTAAACGGTTCGAGACTTGCCTTTGAGGGTGGCTGGAACAAGGTAAAATTATACTTTATGCTCGGTCTTCCGACGGAGACAGAGGAAGATATGAAAGCGATCCCGGAGCTTGCCAATGAGATTGCAGCGCTTTATTATGACACGGTTCCAAAGGAGAAGCGTAACGGCAAATGCCAGATTACGATCAGTACCTCTTTCTTTGTTCCGAAGCCATTTACACCATTCCAGTGGGCGAGAATGTATACACCGGGAGATTATCTTGGCAGAGCACGTATCGTGAACGAGGGCGTTCATGCACAGTTAAACCATAAGAGTATCAAGTATAACTGGCATGAGGCAGACGTGACTGTTTTAGAGGGTATTCTTGCAAGAGGTGACCGTAAGATCGGACAGGCTCTCTTAAAAGTTTATGAAAAAGGCGGCATTTTTGATGCGTGGAGCGAATATTTCGATTATCAGAGATGGGAGGACGCTTTTGCGGAATGTGGTATCGATACCGATTTTTATACGATGAGAGAGCGTGATCTGGATGAGATCTTCCCATGGGATTTCATTGATATCGGCGTGTCGAAAGAATTTTTAAAACGTGAATGGAAGAATGCACATGATGAAAAAGTGACCCCGAACTGCCGTATGAAATGTTCCGGCTGTGGAGCCATGAAATTTGGAGGAGGTGTCTGTTTTGAAAATAAGGATTAAATTTCGAAAATCTGGTGTGATGAAGTTCATCGGACATCTTGATATTATGCGCTATTTCCAGAAGGCGATGCGGAGAGCAGATATTGATATCTGTTATTCAGAGGGATTTTCCCCTCATCAGATCATGTCGTTTGCAGCACCGCTCGGCGTTGGAATTACAAGTGACGGCGAATATTTAGATATTGAAGTACACGAAAGCAAGTCTACAAAAGAGGCGATGGCAGATTTAAATGCGACGATGGTAGAGGGCGTGGAGATCACCGGATATGTGAAGCTTCCGGACAATGCCAAGACAGCGATGTCCTTAGTTGCCGCAGCCGATTATAAACTTTTTTTTAAGGAAGGTTATGAAGTACCATTTACGACAACAGAAGCCAAACAGGCGATTTTAGATTATTTTATCACGCCTTCTGAGGTACTTATCACCAAGCAGACAAAGAAAAGCGAAAAAATCATGGACTTAAAGCAGCTGGTTTATGATTTTAAAGTAGAAGGAACCGAGGAGGCACCGGAGTTTTACATCAATCTCTGTACCGGAAGTTCCGACAACTTAAAACCGGAACTTGTGTTAGAATCCCTTTTCGGCTATATGAACATTCCATATAATGCCAATGCAATCCAGATCCATCGTTTGGATGTGTATGCAAAAGAGGGGGACAAATTTGTTTCTCTACTGGATATGGGCGAAGAGATCGCATAAAGAGGTTCTTTATGAATAAATATATTATCACACATGAAAAAATAAAAATGCAAAACAGGGAAGAGCAGGACTTTATTGTCTCTGCTCTTTATAATCAGGGCAAAAAAATGATCGAAGTAAGCCTTACATCCCCAGATGAAGATAGTTTACTTGGAAACATTTATATTGGCCGTGTGGAAAATGTCGTACAGAATATCCGGGCAGCTTTTGTGAAGATTTCGCCGGAGCAGACCTGTTATTTGTCTTTAGATGATCTGAAAAATGCACATTTTACCAAAAAGCTCTCTGCAAGAAAAGAAATTGTGGCAGGAGATGAGCTTCTGGTTCAGGTAGAACGTGAAGCTTTAAAGACGAAAGAACCTGCTGTCACTGCGAATTTAAGCTTTGCAGGAAAATATGCTGTTCTTACAAGCGGAAACCGCAGGCTTGGAATTTCTTCCAAATTAAATAAAGAGCAGAAAGCACATTATAAGGAATTATTGCACGAATTTGATACAGAAAGCTACGGACTTATCATTCGAACCAATGCCGCAAGTGTCGCAGATGAAACACTAATTGCAGAGATTCGAAGCCTTGAGCAGGAATGGTCACAGATGCGTGAGAATGTCTGCCATAAAACCTGTTACAGTGTTTTGAAAAAAGCGAGACCAACGTATCTGGAAGACGTCAAAAACCAGCGGGAAGGTTCTGTCAGCGAGATTATCACCGATGACCGCGGACTCTTCGAAACCATCTGCACGGATTATGGGATCCATCCAAAACAGTTTATGACAAACGGTTCTGTCCCCGTTCCGGTCGATCAGTTTCAGGTGCAGACAGCAGCAGGCGCAGAGGATTTTTTAACGATCACTTATTATCATGATCCGATGTTAACGTTATCTTCCCTCTACAGCGTGAAGTCCTCCTTAGAAAAAGCTTTAAGGGAACAGATCTGGTTAAAGTCCGGTGCATCCATTGTTTTACAACACACAGAGGCACTTACGGTCATTGACGTGAACAGTGGGAAAAATATCATAAAAAAAGAGATGCGCGAAAATCTGCTCCGTATTAATTTAGAGGCAGCGAAAGAGATTGCCTATCAACTCAGATTGCGCAATATCTCAGGCATTATCATCATCGATTTTATCAATCTTCTTGCAAAAGAAGATGAGGCAGTTCTTTTAAAAGAATTCCGCACATATTTAAAAGACGACCCGGTGAAAACGGATCTGATCGACATGACCAGACTAGGACTGGTGGAAGTGACCAGAAAGAAGATTAAGAAATCTTTGCGGGACAGTTTAAAGATGAACTAAAAAAAGTGAGCAGCCACACTGTAAGGTCTGCTCACTTTTTTAATAGATTTATGCAGATTCAATCTCATACGTAAATCCGGCGTCCTCGATCACCCTGATGGTATCCTCGATTCCCTGACCATCCTCAGTGAGATAACCGGATGCAAAAATAGAGTTTACAACGGACAATAAACGTTTTTCTTCACCTTTAAAGTAAACCTCACGTCCGGCAGCACAGCGGATGTCTGCCTGTGGAACAAGAAGCCTTGCAAGGGCGAGAACCTTAAGACCATATTCAGGGGTTAAGCCTGAGGTATCTTTGTGTGCTAAAGGTGTTCCCTCAATTGGCAGCAAAAAGTTGATCGGGATTGCTTCCGGGTTAATTTCACGGAGTTCTAACAGCATATCAACAACATCCTCTTTGCTTTCCCCCATACCAATGATCCCACCACTGCAGATTTCATAACCCAATCCCTGCAGCATTTTGATATTTGCGACACGCTGGTCAAACGTATGCGTAGAGCAGATGTTCGGATAAAATGCACGGCTGCTGTTTAAGTTATGGTTAATACGGTCAAGTCCTGCCTCTTTTAACATGCGCGCCTGTTTTTCAGTCAAAAATCCGATGGAACAGCAGAGGTGTGTTCCGGTTTCTTTCATTTTACGGATTTTTGCAGCGAGTTCTTCAATCTCGGCGTCTGTGAATTTCATGCCGCTCAATCCGATACAGTGTCTTGCGAGATGATTTTTATTTACAAAATCATTGTCGCGGTAAAGTTTCTCATCGGAAACCCATTTATATTTCTCAATATCAGCTGATGAACGGCAGGATTGTGCGCAGTAAGCACAGTCCTGTGAGCAGTTGCCGCTTCTTGCGTTTGTCAGAATGTGGATTCCGACATTGTCTCCTTTGTATTTGCGGCGCAGTTTCTCAGCGCGTGCAATCAGCTCATCCAACTGATCATCCGGTGTATTTAAAATTGCAAGAGCATCCTCTCTGGTAAGATATGGATTTTCGGCTTCGGTTGTCTTTGGTTGTGTTGTCATTTTTGTACTCCTTTGTTACGTTTACAAAATTCAAATAAGTTACGGTATGAATTCACAAGTTTCTAAATTCAATTGTTTTTAAAGTAGCACGAAGTATGGTTAATTGTCAACATGCTCACTTATAGAAGTTGACATTTATTTGTAAAAGCTAGTTAACATTAGTATAAATATCTACATATGCAGATATTTCATTTTATTGTACTAATCTTGTGTCTAATATGATATGATATTATTTGAATTAGGGAATTTTGTAAATAAGAAGTGAATCTTCCAAAAGATAAATTTTGTAAGGAGTTTTCTTATAATCAAAAGGAAGAAAAAGCAGAAGTATTAAAGCAGCTTTTGGGCAGTATGGGAACAATAGGTGCAGGAAGTGTTGTGACAAAAGATATTCCGGCCAATTGTGTTGCGGTTGGAAATCCATGCCGTGTGATTCGAAAGATAAATGAGGAATGTTGAATATGAATTATAACGATTTTTTAACCAGACAACAGCAAATCAAAAAACTGTCTATTGCGGAGCAGAAAAATTTTTATGAACAGCTATTGAAAAAGAAATACGACAAAACCGAAGTGCGCATACTTGCAAGTTTTTATTATGGGCAGCTATTTTATCAGGAAGGAAATTTCAGAAAAACCATAGAGATTATAGAACCAATCATAGTGGACTATCAAAGCTATCCGTATACCCCTAAGTTATTGTCCTGTTTTAACCTGATAGGTGTGGCAACACATTGCGAGACAGAATATAATGTTTCCCGTTTTTTCTATGAAACGGCATTAAAAATTGCCATGGAAAATGATGAAAAATACTATTATGCATTTGAGTATAATAATATTGCATTGACCTACATTGAGGAACAAAACTATGAGGAAGCACTTAAAAGTCTTGCGCTCGCAGAAGACGTCCTGAAAGACTGTGATGAGGAAATGGGTGCTTATATCTATATCAATAAATCTATTTCACTTCAGAAACTGAACCGTTTAACAGAGGCTTTAAAGGCGTTTGAACTTGGAGTGAGCCAATATCATGCAGATACAATCGTTCCTGATGATGTCACCCGCTGTGCAGCAACACTTTATTATAAATTGGAACAGCCAGAAAAATATGAGACTTACAAAAAACAGATCCTTTCAAAAATGGATGAAATGTACGCGGCTGAATTTATGGATGCCTGCCGGGAACTGTTTGAGTGTGGAAGAGATTCTTGTGATGATAACCTTATGAACCACATTTTACGATCCATGAATCAGTATATGGAAAAATATCCGGATGAAATCAAGGTTGGACTTGAATTTGCAGAATTAATATATGTATACGCTGTTGGTAAAATGGACAAAGACGCAATTTTAGAGGCATTAGAGGCGAAAAACTATTATAAAGACCGGATTATTGAATATTCGAAAGAAAACCATATAAAATCTTTACAGCAATACATAGAGATTAATTCGCAGATATCTGAATTAGAGCGGGATGCATTAACGGGATTCAAAACCCGTAAGGCATATTACAAAGATATTGCAATCATCGAATGTGACGAGGAGATGTGTAACCAGCCGGTTGGCATCGCTTTTGCAGATGTGAATGGTCTAAAAAAAATCAATGACAATCTGGGACATGAAGCAGGAGATGAGCTGCTCGCAGCAATTGCGAAAAAAATCATAACCATATTCCAGGAGGCAGGTTGTTACCGTTTTGGCGGGGACGAATTTATCATTCTGTCATTCGATAAAAGCGAGACAGACTTTCAAAATAAGCTGCAAAAGCTTTCAAAGCTATGGACGGCTGAATGTTCGGCTTCCATTGGAAGTGTCTGGTTAGAACATGCAAAGGACATTGAAAAGAATTTGTCAGTTGCAGATGAGAAGATGTATGTGAATAAAAATCATTATTATAAAAATAGGTTTTAACTAAAAAGGTTAGAAAAATTTCAAAAAACCAGTTGACGTAATTCAATTGTTATGCTATAGTAACGAAGTATGCCGCACAGTGAGGTCTCAAATTCTGCATGTTTGCAGAAACCACAACTGGCGAGTAATGATAATAGGAGGTGCCATATGTACGCAATTATAGCAACAGGTGGTAAACAGTACAAAGTATCCGAAGGCGATATCATTACCATTGAAAAGCTTGGAGTTGATGCTGGTGAGAAGGTTACTTTTGATCAGGTATTAGCAGTATCCGGAGACGATATGAAGGTTGGAAACCCAACAGTAGCCGGAGCAACTGTTGAAGCTTCTGTCATCAAAGAAGGCAGAGCAAAGAAAGTAATCGTTTACAAGTACAAGAGAAAAACCGGTTATCACAAGAAGAACGGACACAGACAGTCGTTCACCCAGGTTAAGATTGAAAAGATTAATGGATAATCGATAGGAATTGTTATATGATTACTATAACGATTTTACAGGATCATGAAGATGCAGTGGGATTTCACTGCATCGGTCATTCCGGATATGCGGAAGCAGGAAGTGATATTATCTGCGCAGGTGTTTCGGCACTTGTGATAAATACGATCAATTCCATAGAGACTTTCACAGAGGATTCTTATCATATTGATACAGAAGAGACATCCGGGCTGATTGATTTCAGACTTGATCAGAAAGCCGGTCATGATACACAGCTTCTGATGAAGTCCATGGTTCTGGGCTTACAAGGAATACAAAATGATTATGGGAATGAGTATATCATTCTTGATTTCAAGGAGGTGTAGGACATGTTGAATATGAACCTTCAGTTTTTTGCTCATAAAAAGGGAGTTGGTTCTACAAAGAACGGCCGTGATTCCGAGTCCAAGAGATTAGGAGCAAAGAGAGCAGACGGACAGTTCGTAAAGGCTGGCAATATTCTCTATAGACAGCGTGGTACAAGAATTCATCCAGGTGTGAATGTTGGTATCGGTGGAGACGACACATTATTTGCTAAAGTAGATGGTGTTCTTCGTTTCGAGAGAGTAGGAAGAGATAAGAAGCAGGCTTCTGTATATCCAGTAGACAACGAGTAGTTTACAAAACCCCGACTTTTTGAGCCGGGGTTTTATCGTTATGTAGGAGAGAGATTATGTTTGCAGACCGTGCAAAAATTATTATCAAATCAGGAAAAGGCGGAGACGGACATGTGTCCTTCCGTCGTGAAAAATATGTGCCGAACGGTGGTCCGGACGGTGGCGATGGAGGAAAAGGCGGAGATGTCATTTTCTTAGTAGACGAGGGAATCAATACGCTTGCAGACTATCGGCACAGACGAAAATTCGCAGCAGAACCGGGCGAAGAAGGTGGCAAGAAAAACTGCCATGGAAAAAATGGTGCAGATCTGATATTAAAAGTTCCGGAGGGAACAATTATAAGAGATGCGGCATCCGGAAAAGTAATTGCCGATATGTCAGGGGAAAATAAGCGTTCTGTCATTTTGCATGGCGGCCGTGGAGGACTTGGCAATCAGCACTTTGCAACTTCCACCATGCAGGCTCCAAAATATGCGCAGCCGGGACAGGAAGCCATCGAGATTGAAGTTCAGCTGGAACTTAAAGTGATCGCGGATGTGGGACTGGTTGGTTTCCCGAATGTCGGAAAATCCACCTTTTTATCGCGTGTGACCAATGCACAGCCAAAGATCGCCAATTACCATTTTACGACATTACAGCCAAATCTGGGTGTTGTTGACCTGGAAGACGGAAACGGTTTTGTGATTGCGGATATTCCGGGACTGATTGAAGGTGCTTCCGATGGTGTCGGTCTGGGACATGAATTTCTCCGGCATATTGAAAGAACCAAAGTCATTATCCATATTGTGGATGCGGCCGGAACCGAAGGACGTGATCCAATTGCGGATATTCATGCCATTAACCGGGAACTGGATGCATATAATCCGGACTTGTTGAAGAAACCACAGGTAATTGCAGCAAACAAGATTGATGCAATTTATGGCAATGAAAACGAAATTATTTCTGCGCTTCGTGCAGAATTTGAGGAAAAAGAAGGCATTAAAGTGTATCCGATTTCTGCGGTGAGCGGTCAGGGTGTTCGGGAATTACTGTTTCATGTACGTGAGCTTCTGGCAAAATGTCCGAAGGAAGCCGTTGTCTATGAGCAGGAATTTGATCCGGCACTTGGCTTCTTTAAGGATGAACCATATACAATTACCCGTGCAGAAGACGGTGCCTTTGTTGTAGAGGGTCCAAAGATTGAAAAAATGCTTGGATATACAAACATGGATTCCGAAAAAGGATTTTTATTCTTCCAGAAATTTCTTCGGGAACAGGGCATCTTAAAGGAACTGGAGGAACAGGGCATACAGGATGGAGATACTGTCCGTATGTATTATAACGAATTTGATTATTATAAGTAACAGGAGGAAACGCTATGAACAGCAGACAGCGCGCCTATCTGGGAAGCCTTGCCAACAATATAGATCCGATCTTTCAGATTGGAAAAGCATCTCTGACACCGGAGATCATTGAAGCACTTGATGCCGCATTGGAAAAGAGAGAACTGATTAAAGTCTCTGTATTAAAAAACTGTATTGATGATCCGAAGGAGATCGCCTCTGTCATTGCAGAGCGTACACATTCCAATGTCGTAAAAGTAATCGGAAAGAAAATGATCTTTTACCGCAAGGCAAAGAAGAATCCAAAGATTAAACTTCCGGAATAAGACACATGAATATCGGAATATTAGGAGGGTCTTTTGATCCAATTCATAACGGACATCTTCATATGGCAAAATGTGCATACGAATCTTATGCACTGGATCAGGTATGGCTTATTCCCGCCGGACACTCTCCAAATAAGGATGAGCATGGGATGACCGACGCCAAAGACCGGTTTCAAATGTGTAAACTGGCCGCACAGCCGTATCCCTGGATGACGGTCAGCCGGTTGGAGCTTGACAGTGCCGAGAGAAGCTACACATACCGCACCATGGAGAAATTGTCGGAACAGTTTCCGATGCATCATTTCTTCTTTATTATGGGTGGAGATTCTCTGGACTATTTTGAACAATGGAAACAACCGGAACGAATTGCCAAACTGGCTACCATTCTGGTGATTCCGAGGGATCTTTTTACCATCGCTGCACTGGAGAAGAAGATCCGTTTGTTGCAGGAACAATTTCCCTGTGATATCCGGATCGTTCCCTGTGAACGTTTTTTGATGTCTTCCACAAAGATCCGCCAGGCACTGATGAGAGGAGAATATCCGGAACATGCGTTTCCGGAAGAAGTATCTGCGTATATTCGCAGGCATCATCTGTATCAATCGTAAAGAAGTGGAGCAAAACGTATGGAACGAGAAGAAATACAAAAGAGATTGAAAAAAGAACTGGATAAAAACCGCTATGAGCATACGCTTGGGGTCATGTATACGGCAGGAAGCCTTGCCATGGCATATGGATATGATTATGAGAAGGCGATGATCGCAGGACTTCTGCATGATTGCGCCAAATGCCTCCCGACAGAGAAAAAGATTTCTCTCTGTGAAAAAAACGATATCCTGATTTCTAAAGTAGAGCGTGAAAATCCAGGACTTCTCCATGCAAAAGCAGGTATGGTTTTGGCAGAGGAAGCATATGGAGTAAAGGATCCGCAGATTCTTCATGCCATCAAGGTGCATACAACCGGAGAGCCGGATATGAATACATTGGATAAGATTATCTACATTGCCGATTATATTGAACCTTTAAGATGTGAAGCTCCCCATCTTTCGATCATAAGACAGATTGCCTTTTCGGATCTGAATCAGTGTATGGCAGAAATCTTATATGATACTCTGCATTATTTAAGCGGGAGAAAAGGCAGTGTAGACCCAACGACCCAGTTAACCTATCAATTTTATGAACCGTATGGAAAGGATCAGCCATGGAAACATTAGAAATCGTAAAGACCGCCGTAGAAGCGCTCAGAGATAAAAAGGCAGAGGATGTAACCGTTATTGATATTACAGGAGTTTCCTCTATCGCCGATTATTTTATTATTGCAAACGGAAACAACCAGAATCAGCTGACTGCAATGCAGGATGCTGTAGATGAAGCATTATACAAAGCAGGGCTGCATGCAAAGCAGATTGAAGGAAATAATAAGTCGACATGGATTCTGATGGACTATGAGGATATCATTGTGCATCTGTTTTCCAAAGAAGACCGTCTGTTCTATGATCTCGAACGCATCTGGAGAGATGGAAAGATCATTGAGATGTAATTCCAACAGGTATTTTGTGTAACAGACATGATTGATTATAAAGAGTGATTATAAATGAAAAGTGAGAGAATAACTTCTTTCCTACGGATATGAAAGGGAAGAAGGTTATTCTCTTTTTTTGTGACAAAATAATATAGCAGGTTATAAATATTAATAGAACAGATAAGTAGCTACCGAATTTCCGGAGAGTAATAGGAAACTACGAGATACTCGCCGCTGTGCAGTGTATTATCTTCCGAGATTCCGTTCAGTTCGCACACCTCATCGATAAACTGCGCACGGGAGGTACGGTCAGAGGCAGCATATTGATCGGCAAGAGACCACAAAGAATCTCCCTTTTGTAATTGGACACTTGTGTAATATTTATGAATCGGCTGTTCGGCTCTGGAACCGGCAAATGTAATAATACTGTTTCCAATCAGAATAACGGCGAAGATGACAAGAACACAGACCAGAACAATCACACGTTTCTGGGTCTGAACGGTATGTTCTCTTCGGGTGAGACTTTCATTTGCACGAGGTGAGATTTTTTCATTATATACTCTTTTCATAATAAATTCCTCCTGTTTTATCTGAAATCGAACATTTGTTTGCATGAGATAAATATAATACGCGAACATGTGTTTGTCAATAGAAAATACGAACAAATTTTCGGAATATACGTTTGCGTTCTATGTTGTAGTATGATAAACTAAGATCATAAAGAAATACGCCCGGAGGTAACGCATTATGGCATATGGAAAAATCTCAGATAAACAGAGAGAAATTCTGGAATATATAAAAAAAGAAATCTTAAACAAAGGATATCCGCCAACAGTCCGTGACATTTGTGAAGCGGTCCATTTAAAGTCCACATCATCCGTCCATTCCCACCTGGAGACACTTGAGAAAAACGGATATATCCGTCGTGATCCGACAAAGCCGCGTGCAATCGAAATCGTGGATGATAACTTCAATCTGACACGGCGTGAAGTGGTGAATGTCCCTATGATCGGGCAGGTAGCCGCCGGTCAGCCGATGCTTGCCGTTGAGAATATTGATGCCTATTTCCCGATTCCTGCAGAGTATATGCCAAATGCAGAGTCCTTTATGCTGAAGGTGAAGGGCGAGAGCATGATCAATGCAGGTATTTTTGACGGGGACAATATCATTGTGGAGCGCTGCAGTACTGCACAGAATGGAGAAATGGTTGTTGCTTTAGTCGATGATTCCGCAACGGTCAAGACTTTTTACAAAGAAGACGGGCATATCCGGCTGCAGCCGGAAAATGATGCGATGGACCCGATCATAGTTCCGGACTGTAAGATTCTCGGAAAAGTGTTTGGGGTTTTCCGGTTATTCCGGTAAAAATAAGCGTGCAAGTCAGTAGGTAGCGCATCTTTAGATTGATTCAATTGCCATTCAGCAGGATAGTATTAGTAAGCAAACAACCGACTTTGCTCTAGTAACATTTGCGCAGTCATTAAAATTAACAGAAAATCAAAAGAAAGAGTTAATTGAGCTTTTGAACGAGAAATATATGGTTTCAGATATTAAGTCTATTGATGACATTTTATATCGTATAAAGTCAGCTATGTATGCTACCAATGAAGATGCCAATTATTTTAAGGAGCTTGACACTTTAGATTCACCACAATCAATGAAATTAGATTGAGAATATGTCTCCCAGGCAATTTAAGTTCCTTTTTGAAATTATAGAATAATTTAGCAATTTTGAGAGAATACAGCAAAATCTCTAAAAATCAGTGAAAATTTGTGTCATTTCAAGACATACAGAACCAGAAAATCCGTATTATTTGCTAGAATATATATATCAAACCTTTAAAATATGATTGAATACCGAATAAGGGATACAAGTACCATGTTAAAATTATTTTATGTTATATTTATGAATCTGCATCGTGCACCATATATGATTCCTAGAATGCGGGCAGAAGCAGATCATCCGCAGCGCTATACGGAAGAACAGCGTTATTCGCTCGTGCAGCATGCCATTTATCTGATGAATAAAACAGGAAAAATCAATACGGTAGAGACAGGCATTGAAAACCTCCCAAAACAGGGAGGATATATGATGTATCCGAACCATCAGGGCAAATATGATGTGCTGGGTATTATGTATACCCATAAGTCTCCATGTTCTTTTGTGATGGACAAACGCAAGTCACATACGATACTTGTACGGGAGTTCTGTGATCTTGTGCAGGCCAAGCGCCTGGAAAAAGATAATCCGAGGCAGGGAATCACCATTATCAACCAGGTGGCAAAAGAGGTGGCTGCCGGAAAAAAGTATATTCTTTTCCCAGAGGGCGGATACCGGTTTAACAATAAAAATAAGGTATGCGATTTCAAAGCAGGAAGTTTTAAGATCGCTTTAAAATCACATGCACCGATCGTTCCTATTGCATTGATTGATTCGTATAAGGTGTTTAACAGTTTTCATATCGGGCCGATCACAACATATGTGCATTATTTAAAACCGATCTGTTACGAAGAGTATAAGGGAATGAAAACGCAGGAGATTGCCGATCTGGTAAAAATCCGGATTGAAGAAAAAATACAACAGGAAATGCAGGCACACAGGTAAAAAATTTCCTGTATCCTTTTTCAATGGATACAGGAAATTCTACATTCTGATTACATATAATCATCATGATCGGCTTCGGAATTCCCGGAGATATTTTCTCTTGTATATACCCGTTTTTGATCTCGCTGTATTTCAACCAGCGCAGAGAGCTGTTCTTTTACATCCATGACATTTTTGATATTTTTAATTTCAAAATCGCCAAGGGTTTTGTCGGAAGAATTTACAAGAATGGTTCCCATTCCGAAAATCCGCTGAGACAATGATCTGGTCACGGTCAGATCCTGAATGCGGTACAGACGGACCTCATCCTGCCGCTGATTTAAAAAACCGCTTTTTACATAGAATCTTTCGTTGTCATAACTGTACACAGTGAAGGTAAGCGGAAGTCCGCACCAGATTCTTTTTCGTTCTTTCCATAATAAGTCCATTTCTTTTTGTCCTCCTTATATTTTCATAGAATTTTATTTTTTCTAAAAATTTTTTACCTCATTTTTGACCCTTTTAAAAAGATTTTTACGTTTAGTCTTCACGAAGATGAACATATTTTGCGGCACTGCGGCGTCTGTCCTCTTCAATGGCAGCATAATGTTTTTTGGTTGTATTGACATCTTTATGACCAAGGACATCTGCAACCAGATAAATATCACCTGTTTCCCGGTAAAGAGAGGTGCCATAGGTGCTTCGCAGTTTATGTGGGGTAATATTCTTTAAGTTTGTGACAAGTTTTGCGTATTTCTTTACGAGATTTTCTACTGCACGGACCCCGAATCTTCGTTTCTGCATAGATAAAAACAGTGCATTTTCATCCCCGGAGACCGGTGTAATCAGTTTCCGTTCTTCCATATATCCGCACAGGGCATTTCTGACTTCCTCTCCGAAGTATACAACAACTTCTGCGCCACCTTTCCGGTGGATCTTGATTCCGTTATTTTTTAAATCGACATCATCCAGATCCAGACCGACACATTCCGAGACACGGATTCCTGTCCCAAGCATAAGCGTCAGAAGAGCCAAATCACGTACTTTTGTGCGGTCATGGAACATTTGCTGCTTTTTCGTTAAATTTTCGCCAGATTCGACCTCGTCAAGCAGATTGGCAACTTCATCTGCATCTAACCTGATAATATTTTTTTCATGGATTTTCGGGGTACTTACCTTGGATGCAGGATTCGATTGTATAAATTCATTTTTGTACAGATATTTGTAAAAGGAGCGGAGAGAGGAGAGTTTCCGCTTGATTCCCCGTTCCTCGTTGGTATGTGCCATACCGTCCTTTTCATATACTTTTAAATTATACAGATATTCTTCCAGATCCATGGGTTTTAGGCTTTCCAGAATGCTCAGAGGAATCTCCGTAATGGTCATTTTTTTACAAATTGGGTTGTTTTCGTGCAGATAATCGAAAAAACAGGAAAGATCATAGGCATAGGCAAGTCTTGTCCGTGACTGGGTTTTGGATTCGATTGCTATAAAATACTGTTTGCAGTAGGGTGGAAGAGCAGCAAGCTGCTTTCGCAGTTTTAATTCGTTATCAATATCTACTTTTTCGTAATATGCTTTTTCATTGTTTTCCATTGATATTCCACCCTTCTATTCTGCCGGTGCATATTGCATGGAAAATGCGTTTTTTGACACCGGGGTTTTCTAAATTGATCTGCCGGACCAGTTGTTTGATATATTCGCGTTTGGTTTCCCCGTCTGCCGGACATGGATTTTTCACAAGGGGAAGATGATATTTATGAAGAAATCCGATGACATTTGCTTCCGGAACATACATCAGTGGCCGGATGACAGTGATTCCGCTGCGGTCTAAATGGGTGACAGGGGCAAACGAATAAAACTGTCCTTCATAAAACATTGATAAAAACATGGTTTCTATGATATCGTCCATGTGATGCGCATAGGCAACTTTATTGCATCCAATTTGTCTCGCATAGTCATTTAATGCGCCTTTTCGCATTTTTGCACATAGCGCGCATGGAGAACTTTCTTTTCGTTCTTCAAAAACAATTTCGCCAATTTTGGTTTTGATTACATGATATTCGACATCAAGCGTTTTACAAAGCTGCCGGATTTCGGACAGATCATAATGATCAAATCCCAGATCAACGGTCAAAGCTGCCAATTCAAATTTCTTTGGATAAAATCTGCGTAATCCGGATAATGCATATAAAAGTGTCAGAGAATCTTTTCCTCCGGAAATGCCGATGGCAATCCGGTCACCATCAGCAATCATCTGGTAATCGTCAATTGCCTGGCGGACATAACTGTATAATTGTTGTAGTTTCATATAATGGTTCCTTTACTTGTGCTAAATTAATGGAATATGCAAAAGGCACTCCAAGGCGTTCGCGGATACGGCAATAGTGGCATCCATGCAACTATTCGCAAAACCTAAGTTTAACGAATAGTTCTCCAATGCAAAATCATAATAGCACACCGCGAACGCCTTGGCAATTACTTTTTAATTTTTTGTATAATCTTTAGCATATATTACTAAAATCTTATAACCGCAGAACGAAACATTTTTATGCAAGTTACACAATACAGCAGATAAATCTTTAAAGGTTCATTTCTTATCCAGATCAGCATAATTGTTAACTGATATATTTCACTTTTGTCAAAGTAGCGCGCTTTACCCCCTCCTACCGCTTGGACGTTAACGAGTCGGCGAAGACTATGAGCGGATAACCGGGGGCGCGGTCAAATGTTTTAACGCACATTCTTATCAGCTTATCATTAGAACATGACCAGATCACAGGCACTACGTTATCGAGTGCCGTTTCCACTTTATCAAAATTCACAGATTATTTCCGTGCACTAATTAGTTTTAGGCGCGCAGTCTTTTCATTGTATCACATGGATTCGAGCCCGATCACAAACACACTTGTTACAATCCGTTATGTTGTCGTGTTTGTGATCTACCGCTACGCGGTACTACGGGGCTTGATTCCATGTGTAGCCACTGGGGCAAGTGCGCACGCACGAACTTAACAACTTATCAAAGGACAGTAACCAACAAGGTTACAGAAAGGTGGCAAAACATGAAAGAAATTGAAATCATCAAAGAAACACTGGTAGGAAGAATTAAATGGGAAATTGGAGAAATACCAAAACAAGAGTTAGACAGCATGGCAGACTGTTATTATTTTGGTGCAACCGATTTAATATCTTTTGCACGCGATATAGATGTATTCACTTATGAGCAAGAAATCTATTTTAAAAGTAAAGCAATCACAGCATACAGACAATACATAAAAAGGAGAAACGAAAATGTATAAAGTTTATGAACGTCTGGAGCTACGAGGAATTGAGCCTTTCAATACTTTAATCGGCTCTTTTCGATATGGCAAGGATGCGGAAATATTTCTTGACGCGAAACAAAAAGAGACTTACAACAACAACACAGTTCGTAAGTCTTTTTTCATTTTCACAGAAACAGATTAAGGGGCGAAAGCCCCTTATTTTTTTTTGCGCACCAGATGAGAGTCGCGGTCTGCGCGCGCAAGCTATCCGCGCAGAACCGCAGACATTGCATTTTCTGTTATTTGCTATTCTTCATAATTTTCAATATTATCGACACCCAGTTTGTTAAGTTCTTCCCAGATATTGGATGGAGTAACCAGTTCACTAGAATCCCCTTTTGTAAACCACATATTACCGTCAGAATCTACAGAAATACAATTTTGATATTTCTGTTTTAAATCATAATTTTGCCAACCTAAGTATGCAATTACACACAGCAATAAAGTTATAATAACAGGAATCATCATTTTTCTATCACTTCGTTCTGTATTTCGGTAATCATCAGACGGTCTATAGTTACCGCAATTATTACAATTTCTTTCTCCCATAACAAAACCCCCTTGTAATGATATAATCATTATAGGGAGTCTGTTACTTTTTGTCAAATCATTTCATTTTCTTATAACGTTTCCTGAACCGTCTGGACGTATGCGCTATGTTATCATTGTTCGGGTTCAGATCACCGCGCATTGCTAAAATTTGTTCTTCCGACATCATGTCGTTTTCATCCACTGCTTTTTTCAGCTTATCGACACAGGCTAGCGTATCATAACTATCATAGTCCTTATTGGTTACGAAAAAACCGGTACGCCTAATAGGTTTTACCATTGTAGGATCAGACGCATATTCCAGTTCATCGGCAGAATATTCATTCTGCACCATAAACCGCCATACTTTTTCACAATTGATACATTTCTGCGTGACCGAACGCATGAGTGCATCTGTCAGCTTGAATTTCTGACTACTATAAAGAAAGCTAATATGATAATGTCGGCTTGTCAGCAAGGTATTCAAAAATGTTGGATCAATGTTTGTTTTGAATGATCTGCTATTAAGCTGTACACTTGCTTCATCCAGAACCACAAGGACAACAGTTCTTGTATCCATCTGATCATCAATAGCTTTATCATGGTACGCACAGTTTACGATCTGGGAAAGTGACGTAAGCGGTTCATACGGAACACTTTTCAGATCAACATTACTGATTATATGTATTTTCTGGGTAACAAATTTCTTTCTACCCCTATCCCACACCTTTTTATTGTTATACCGTTTAAACAATAGGTTGACATAATGCACGATAGAAAGCGTTTTACCACCACCAAAATGCGCACAATAACAGTTTAAAACACCAGCTTCATAGTAGTCAAATTGCCTATGCTTTATGTAATATATAAAATCCTTGACACCATATGCAACCGTTTTAACAGGGTGGCAAATGATCAGACGAGCGATCACAGAACAATACAACAGTATGCACATGGCTACAATCAGAATTAAAGTTGTCATATATTCCTTTCCTTTTCATCCAAATAATCCGAAACAATAGCTATAAAGCATAAAGAAAGATCCGCAATGCTGAAAATTGCAATAAACAAAACCATATATTTCACTTCCTCATACCCCCTAAAAAGCCACAAGCCACACTGAACAGTTCCAGTGCCATTACAACAACGATCAGCCGGACGATTGCCGGAGCATCCAGTTCCGTAGAACCGTTTAGAATCAGATCTACTAATGCATCCATAATTACACCCCCTTTGTTGCATTATTACGCCATGCGCGCATGCAAGACATAACGAAAGCAACGATTGTAAACACCATGATAATATGTACATCATTACTTATTGCGTGTATATCTGTGGATATAGCAGAACTGGAAACCACTTCCGTGCTTTCCATAGTCTCTGTACCATTTATAGTTTCAGATACGTCTGGACTACTCTCATGCACTTCCGTAGAATTAGCCGGAGACACTTCCGTAGAATCTTCTTTAAATATTTTATAATCACTCATTTTTTCTCCTTTTTAATTTGTCATGCCACGAATGAAACTAATAATCAGCACCGCGCACACAATCCATATACATATAGCCCCAACACTAGCACTATGACCGCCTACTGACACTTTCATCTTCAAATACATAGTGATCATCCTTGCAATAGCTTTAAATACCACTGTCAGATCACCCATAGAAACACTCTCCCACCGAACACACAAAATAGAATCCATAAAGCAACATCATTTTAATTGTTTCCATTTTTTACAACTTTCCTTTCTTCCACAGATGGAGCATGGTTCAGAATAAACACAATGATTATTTTCTGCTTGGCAATCAATCAAAAAACCGTATGTACACCGTTTAGGCGGATAACATATAAACTCACTACAATATTCCATTTTACACCTCACACTATCGCACGTTTGATTAAAACGAATATCCAGATACCGAACCCAATAGCGATGAATACAAGAACCCAATCCGGCAAGAATGAAAATATGGACTTAATAAGGGCAGGAACTTCCTTACACTCATTTACAAGTTTTTTAAGATCAGACCATTCGAAGCCGGAACTATCATTTTTACCATTAGTAACACCATTTTTCTGATCATCCTTAAACTGGTCTTTTGCATCTTCTTTATCATCAACGGTAGAAGAATCGGAGTCACTATTATTATGTCCATCATCCGGATCTTTCGTATAATTTCCGTCAGAATCAATATGACCGTTAGAAGATTTATCCGTCTGGTCTTGCGTAGTAGAAGCATTAAGACCAACAGCACGCCACGCTCCACAATGCCATTTTCCAGTACCGGACGCAGATTCATTACACATAACACGGAAATAAAACGTAAAATTACGTCCGACATACAAAGGGTTATGTTTTTCGGAAAATGTTTTAGGCAACATACTTTTTACAGTTCCGTACTCGATGGAATAAGGTGTATCATCTACCAAAACCGACTTGATATCTGAACTCATTTCTCCATAATTATCAAACCTCTTTTTTACCGTTTTGTGACTAAAACCGCTATAGACTACGCACTTAGACTGCACTTTTATCTGGATACGCGTCATATGGTATTTATTTTTTTTAAGATTAAACCCAGTGCTTGTCTTATTTGACCAATCAAAAATAAATTGACTATCGTCAATATCCTCTTTTCCGTCACTTGCATTTCCAGTATCCGTATCATGGTAAACCGTAGTATACCGACGTTTCGTGATAACTGGAATACCGATTTCTTCATCATCCTCAATTGGATTGTCAATCTGACCTTTCGTAGCTTCTACCATAATATCCGCTGTATCTGTACTCATTGTAATAGTTGTTCCATCAATCGACTGTCGTGTCATAAATGAATTAATATACTCATCATCTGTATGAGATTCATCAGAGATTATTGTATATTCCGCGCCGGGAAGTTTAAAATCCCAATAAGGACGAGAAGTAGCACCCCAACTATAATAATAATATTTGTCCCCAGACACTATCAAAGAGCCTGTCAGGTCACTCGTTCCCGTACTAATATTTTCTGTTCCATCCTCGAACAACGACCATGAAATTTTAAAAGAACTTTTAGATACAATAAAAAATTTAAAAGACGTACACTTCGAATTCACTACACAAAAAGCCCGAGCATCTGTATCCCCCACTAAATTATATGTTGTGGTATACTTTCGATTTGCGTAAATATCGTTAGCACATCCAATCCGTTGTAATGCATAAGTACCACTTGACGCAGAAACACGTTCCGGTATCCACTGTACTACGGAACAGACTAGCGCACACACCATTGCAAATTGAAGAAGTACCCTTTTGTGTCCATATTTTTTCTGTTTCTTTTCATATTTTGTTAGCTTTTTTACTTTCATAAATTCCCTCACTTTCTTAAAAAGAAAACGCGGAGCATACGCCCCGCGTTACTCTCTTCCGGCACCTTATTTTGCACGGAGCTTGCGAACAACACCGATAACAACACCGATAATAGGAGCAACGAAAAACGCTGTCAGAATCGGGTTATCTGTAATGGTTGTCATTACGGTTGAAACAACGCCCATAACAGAAGATACGCCACTGGTAAGTGTGCCAGCTTCAACAGCAGCCAACATAGCTGTACCCATATCTTTCTACCTCTCTTTCCTATGTTATATTTATAGAAACCGCCTTGCGGTAACTACCGAACAGTTACATCAGCAACAAAAGCCTTGCCATTATAACCACAGCCATACGAGAAAGAGACCTCTTTCCCGACAGAACCGTTGTTAATCTTTTTTGCTACATCGCCATACAGGAACACTTTTTCACAGGACTGACCGACAACGGCACCCTTGCCATCTTCTACCGTGAAACAAATTTTTCCCTCTGTTTTCTTCATTTCTGCATATCCAATCAATTTAGCCATTTTTCTTATCCTCTCTTTCTTTAAACACTCTCTTTAGGCTCTGCTGTTACTTTAATTACATCCGGCGCGACTGCCAGAAGCCCGGCATATTGATCTAACACTTTCAGCATTTCCGGTGCAACCACACCTTGAAATACAAGCCGTTGTTCCAGTGACGCATTTTCCAGACCGAGAACAATTCTGATCTGCTTTGTTTCATTGTTCGATTCATCAATTTTTCCCATTTTTATCCTCTCTTTCTTCTTGATAGAATCTATAGTTTACGGTATTGTATGTACCGGAAACCTCTTTCTGATAAACTAGGTTAAGTCCGAGTGAATCTTCCAGTGTTTGCATAAACTGGTCATACTCATGTGGCTCAACGATAAAACCTCTTTCATTTGGTTCGGGGATATTACGCGATCTGTAATATCTCTTTTTCCCTTTTGTAACCTCACACAGTTCTTTCGTCATGTATTTGACTATGTAAGTGGCAACCTTATGTTTATCATGTACCGCAGTAGCAGTTGACCAACCAAACCGCCAACCGGATAGATTATAAATGGTAGGATACTTAGCATTTTCGGCAGTTCTTACATATGCCTTTTTCCCGATTGCCACGCGACCGGAATCCTCAAACTTCATGCATCCGGTATTGGAAAGTACACCGTGAATATGCCATGCACCGTCTTTATGCTGTTCCGGTACAAACAGATACATAAGATCAGAAGCGTATCTGTCATGTTGGTTTTGAAACCATTTGTTTGCTTTTTTCATACATCCACTAAAATCATAACGGTCTACTTTTGAACCATCAAACGTCAGCGTAATAAACCATTCCCAGTCTGCTTGACGCGAATAGGTATAGAGTTTTTCGCGTGTCCGGTTCAAAGAGTTTTTCGCTGACCTATCCGAATTGTTAAGATCATACATAATCTCCAGTTCTTCCGTAAAAGGATTGAGCATTTTTGGACGTTCTCTTTTTTTCGGTTTCTGGTAAACCGGAGTCACAGAAGTTTCTGCATCAAACACAGCATTGACAGGAGTGGAATATTTTCTGATCTGAACAGTACCGTTTGCATATTCAATTACGCGGAGGTTGTACGCACCATTCATATAAGTGAGGTTAATGTGTTGCTATTGTCAAGTAAGCAACACGCCTTTCTGTAGTTTGCCATCCGGTACGCTACAGGGGGCAACAAAAAACGTTACTTTCACGGCAACCACCGAAAAGTAACGCAGAAATAAAAGATTAATTACACACAAGGGGGACTTGTTTAGCGCGCTACCTTTCGGCTACGCGTGAGACTTCCTAGGGAATTCAGGAAAATAAAAAAGCGCAACCTTTTGGCTACGCATTGAAGAATTGACATAATTTAATTGACGCGGGCAGAGTCCGAACTACCGCTCCGCTTTCGTTAAACTTCGTGTTTATTAAATAGTTTATGAACAGCGTGTTCCGTTTTGGTATAATTGATGTCACACGCTATAAACTACCGCTCCGGTTCCCCTACGCTTTCAATAAACATTGATACCAGTTTAACGAATAGTTCTCCTGATAAAATCAGGATATCACTCCGCGTATGCCTTTGCAAGCCATTATGCAAGATCTTCAGAATCCAGCAATATGGTAAAAGGCCCGTCGTTTACCAGAGAAATTTTCATATCTGCACCAAAGATTCCGGTTTGTACATCCGGAATTTCTTCTTTGCATTTTGTAATAATATATTCGTAGAGATTGTTTGCAAGTTCCGGATTTCCGGCTTTGATAAAAGATGGACGGTTTCCCTTCCGGCAGTCCGCATATAATGTAAACTGTGATATTAATAACAGGGAGCCTTCGATATCATGTAAAGACAGGTTTGTTTTTCCGTTTTCATCACCGAAGATGCGCATCCCAAGGAGTTTTCGAATCATTTTATCGGCAATGTTTTTGGTATCGGTTTCTGCAATTCCGATCAGGACGCAAAAGCCGTTTGTTATCTGTCCGGTAATTTTTTGATCAACTTCACATGTTGCTTCAGTGACACGTTGTATTACAAATCGCATGGATTTCATTCCTCTTAATATTTTCAATAGATTTTTAAAGTATACAAGAAAAGGAACCGGACCTTAAGACCGGTTCCTTTTTTCAGAGCGGAATTGCTTTATTTCTTCTGTTCCATTTTCTTTCGAAAATCCAGAATAATGTCGACACACGCCTCCGGTGTGATCTTACTTGTGTTAAGTGTCAGATCATAGCTTCTGGAGTCTCCCCATTTCTTACAGGTGTAATAATTATAATAGCTGGAACGCTGCTTATCTCTTTTCTGGATCATATCTTTGGCTTTTGATTCCGTGACATCCTCACGTTTGCTGACACGCTTGATACGATCGTCCATATCTGCATGTACAAAGATGCTCAGACAGTCCGGATTAGAAGCCAGTGCGTAATCTGCACAGCGGCCTACAATTACACAGGACTCCTCGGATGCAATCTTTTTTATGGTATCAAATTGTGCTAAAAATACTTTGTGATTAAGCGGCATATCCAAAAACGGTGCTGCAGAATAATTTCCGCCGGTATATGTATCCATTACTAAGGAATACAGAAAACTGTTGGTTGGACGTTCATCATGATTTTCGAAAATTTCTTCGCAAAAACCAGAATCTTTTGCTGCCTGTGCCAAAAGTTCTTTATCATATAACTTGATTCCAAGACGTTCTGCTAAAAGTTTTGCAACTGTGTATCCACCACTTCCAAGTTCTCTTCCGATTGTATAAATATAATTGCCCATACCCGTTACCTCCGATGTCATAAATTCTTTAAGTAATCTCTTAAAGTATATACATATTATACAACATTCAGGATCTGGATTTCAACAATTTTAGCAAATTATCAAAATATTCCGGCAAAGGAGCAGAAAATTCCATATATTCTCCACTTTTTGGATGAACGAATCCTATTGTTTTTGCGTGGAGCGTCTGCCCCTGCAAATGTTTGAACGGTGATCTGCCACTAGAATACAGAGTATCTCCGAGTAACGGATGCCCGATGCTTGCCATGTGTACACGGATCTGGTGAGTTCGTCCGGTTTCCAGTTGAAACTGCATATAAGTATAATTTCCAAAACGTTCAAGAACTTTATAATGAGTAATTGCCGGTTTTCCGTTTTTCTCATTGACAGCCATTTTTTTTCGGTCAACCGGATGCCTTCCAATTGCGCCTTCGATGGTTCCCTCGTCTTCGGTTACATTTCCACAGACTATGCCAACATAGATGCGGTTGACGGTATGTTCTTTGATCTGCTCTGCAATGTTTATGTGGCTTTCATCATTTTTGCATACAATCAGGGAACCGGTGGTATCCATATCAATACGATGAACAATTCCCGGACGTATCTGTCCGTTGATGCCGCTTAATGAATCTTTGCAGTGATACATGATAGCATTTACCAGTGTTCCGGAATAATGTCCTGCCGATGGATGTACAACCATCCCTTTGGGTTTGTTCACAATCAGAACATCATCGTCTTCATACAGAATGTCCAACGGAATGTTTTCCGGTTCAATGGTCGTTTCGACAGCATCCGGAATGGTGACACGTATGAGATCTTCTGTATGTACCGGATAACTGGCCTTTTGAACTGCCCCGTTTACCTGAATTTGTTTGTTTTTGATAAGTTTTTGAAAAAAAGAACGGGAGAAATCCGGATAAATTTCGGAAAGAACTTTATCCAGACGCTCCCCTTCCTGTGTATACTGTACTTCAAATGATTCTTCCTGCACGGTTTAGGACTCCTTTTCATCTTGCAGTTTTCCAGTGAAAATCAAAGAAAAATCTTCTTCCTTGTAATAAAAAAGCACAACAATGATCAATGCGATTGCAGAAAGTGTTACATAAATATCTGCAACATTAAAAACCGGAAAATTGATCAGGCTGAAATAAAAGAAATCAATGACATAGTGATGTATTACACGGTCAATCAGGTTTCCTGCCGCCCCTGCAAAGATTCCGACTGAAATAATATTCAGCGGAAGAAAACGGCGGTTCAATGGAATTCGCTGATACACAATAGCCAGTAAAACAAGCACAACGATGGTCAGTACGGCAAAAAAGATCATTTTTGCCATCAAAAAAGCTTCCGGATGGCTGTCAAAATAAGTAAAATGAAAAATCCGGTGCAGAATAGAAACCGGATCCAGACTAAAT
>OHDT01000282.1_pt1 | contig 37886 bp, 34 predicted proteins | sample 1567061 | NCBI WGS metagenome assembly OHDT01 (sample SAMEA3879506, study PRJEB24766) | human gut metagenome | biome: human-associated habitat; feature: feces | place: USA | collected 1985/1987
TGTACTGTTCAGTTTTCAAAGAACCATCGCTCTAAGCGACTTCATTACTTTAGCATGAACTTCGCTTCCTGTCAAGCCTTTTATTATCTTTCTTTCCTTCTAATTGCAGGATCTTCCAACCGGTTCCTTTTCAGAAAGGGATCAACGCCGTCAGAAAAGCCATCAATCCAAATATCACGCCGGGGAAATTGGCGATAGCAATAGGCCAATCCCTCTCTTTTTTCAGTAAGCCATAACCAACCCATAATATGCAGTTGATCGCAGCTGCAAGCGGTTGTATATAATCGCCCCTGTTTCCATGCAGATTGCCTATAATTTGCGGGATATAGGAAACATACATAACAATCGCCGCAACTGCCGCAACGCTTCCCAGCGCCTTGACTATTTTCTCATTCATGATCTTTCTCCTCCGTCATCTTATCTTATAATAAGGCATAAAATAAATTAATTTATTAAAAACTTAAAGCTCATTATATCACCATCAATAATTTTCTGAAATGGCAAAATGAAATCAATTTCATCTTTCTCCAAAACATATTAAATACTTTACTTTCCCTAAATCAGACAGAAATGGATTTACTTACGGCTCCATCTTTACTTTCCACATTTTCTAATAGTAAAATGAATATAAGAATAATGGTTTATACTTAAATTATCCTTCCATTTTCACGCAGGAGGCCGCCATGAAAAAAACTTCACTTTCATTCATGATCACCGCCGGAATATTGGGTGGCATTTTCACCTTTTCCGTTTCTCCCCATTTGGCGGACGCTTTTGATTTAAGCGGCACCCTCGGTGCAGTCATCGGCGGTGCCCAGCAGTACCGCCAAATCGATGCATACATGGATCACATCAACAATACCGATGATGGCCGCAATGAATATTTTCAGGCTCTCATCAAGGACCTGGGTGTATCGGATAATGATTATTACGCCCGTCTTTTGGATGACATTATGGAACGGCTTACCCAAGGCATCGGTGCATCTGATCCTTCTATTTATAACAAACCCTACTTATACTTTTTGAATGCTGATCAGACATTTAATGCGTCCTGCGGTCTTGGTCATGTAATGACGGTGAATGAAGGGATTTTCAATCTGTCGGAAAATATAGACGAAATCGCCGTGGTCATCGCTCATGAGATGGGTCACGGACAGAAAGACCACGTACTTCACGGCACACGAAAAAAATTAAAGACAGCCATTGGCGGCACGATACTTGCCGGCGCCATAGGCGGAAGCGCTTTTTCAGACAAGGCCATGGGAGTGCTTACTCAGCATATTAACAATGTGCAGATCACCAAGAAAGCAGAATGGGAAGCAGATAATCTGGCTTTCGATTATTGTTACCAGGCAGGCTATAATCCGGGTGCAGGCGCAGCTCTATGGGAGCGGGTCATTGAAAAGAAGGGCGATACTGCCGGAAACTTTATCGGTGAAATCTTCTCTCCCAATGACCACCCCGGCCACAAGGAGCGGCGTGATAATTATGAAAAGAAAATCTCCGCACTGTCCGGCGGCCGTGTAACAATCAAGAATAATTCGGATGTAGTACAAATTAATAAAAAGGATTTCCTCAAACCCGCCCCATTTGCCGACATGAGTTCTACAGAAAGGAAATATCTCGTCATGGGCAATCTTGCCGCCGCTTATGATCACGGACAGAATATTTATGACGCATATGTACAGAACGGTACGGTGATGCTGGGCAACCAAGCGATTTTCACTCCGGTCAGTGGAGATATTTCCGCAGAAGAAGCTGTTGTCATCCTGAATCGTATCAAGTAACCTCTCAATAAAATGCATTTGCGGCCGTTCCTCCAAAGACGGCCATTTTTTATTGATCTAAAATCGCAAAAGAAAACACCCGCCGAAGCAGATGTTTCATTCGAAAATATTTTTTAAGGATTTTATCTCAAAATGGACTGAAGAAATGAGCGCGTCCTTTCGCTTTGAGGATTTTCAAAAATTTGTTTGCTTGTTCCTTCCTCTTCCACTTTTCCGTCTACCATAAAAAGGACTTTATCAGAAACAGATTTTGCGAAAGCCATTTCGTGGGTAACGATTGCCATGGTCATATTCTCATCAGCCAGCTGCTGGATGGTTTTCAAAACTTCTCCTGTCAGTTCAGGATCAAGTGCCGAAGTAGGTTCGTCAAAGAGCATGATATCAGGATTCATAGCAAGCGCCCGGGCGATGGCTACACGCTGTTTCTGCCCGCCGGAAAGACTGCCCGGATAAACGTCTTTCTTATTTAACAGTCCGACTTTGTCAAGAAGAGCGTCAGCAGCAGGAATTACATCCTCCCGCTTCATTCCTTTCACATAGACCGGCGCGGCAAGAATATTATCCAAGACCGTCATGTGCGGAAAGAGGTTAAAAGACTGGAATACCATGCCCATACGGAGAAGGATCCTTCTTGCCGTCACATCATCGGCATAAACAACTCTGCCGTCTTTTTCCTGTGCCAAGTATTCTCCTTCCACACAGATAGAACCTCCCTGGATGAGTTCCAAATGGTTCAGGCATCGGAGAAGCGTACTTTTCCCCGCTCCTGACGGTCCGATAATGGAAATTACTTTTCCTTTTTCCAAATCCATATCCACGCCGTGAAGGATCGTATTTTTCCCAAAATCCTTCCGTATATTTCTCATTTCAATAAAACTCATGGCTTACTCCTCATAAACGGCATAGCGATTTTCAACATAGGTCAGAATTTTCGTCAGAACCGCGGTACAAACAAGATAGAAAACACCTGCCACAAGGAACGGAGTCGTGTCAAAATCACGCTGTACAAACGCACGGGTAACACGCATCAAATCGTTCATGGCAAGAATGTATACAAGGGACGTATCTTTCAGAAGCGTGATGGTTTCATTTCCCAAAGGCGGAATGACGCGTTTCACTACCTGCGGCAGGATAATATGCCACATTGTCTGTTTGTAGGTAAAGCCGAGCACTTTCGCCCCCTCATACTGCCCCCTGCTGATGGACTGGATCCCGCCGCGGAATATTTCTGCAAAATACGCCGCATAGTTAGCCACAAAGGCAAGTATGGCCGCAGGGAAATCGCTGATCTGCAGATCAAAAATCAAAGGCAGCCCGTAGTAGATGAACATAATCTGAAGCATGAGCGGTGTTCCGCGCATCAGATAGATGTACGCCCCTGCTGCCTGACGGAACAGACCGACTTTGGAAATACGTACCATGGCAAGAAGCATTCCGAGAGGAAGCGACAACACGATGGTAAAAATAAATATTTGGGCGGAAACGCCAAGACCGCTGAACATATTCGGCAGTATACGAAAAATGTAATCCATAAATCCCTCTTTAAAAACTTTATTACAGTGTAATGAGAAATCGCCACTTATTATACATCAACTGAGGATAATAAGAAACCGTTTTTTCAAAAGAAAGAGGCCGGCGTGCATTACGCCTGCCCATTTCTTCATTTCAGCTTATTTCAGGACGATATCTTTGCCGAACCATTTCTGGGAAATCTTAGCGGCTTCGCCATTTTTGATGACCTTGTCAATACCGTCATTCAGAATATCCACAAGGACTTTATTATCTTTTTTGATTCCGATAGAAAAGGTGTCTTTTGATACTTCACCCGGAAGTTCACGGAACTTATTCGGTTTCTTTGTCATATAGTATTCAATCAGGCAAGTGTCCGCCAGTACCGCATCGGCACGTCCCGATTCCAGATCCATGAAGCACGCGGTCAGATCGGGGTAAGCTTTGATCTCTCCAAAAGACTTTTTCAGATTTTCATCACGATCCAAAAGCGTCTGCGCCGTGCTGGACTCCTGAATGGACAATTTCTTTCCTTTCAGCTCTTCTGCTTTTTGTACGGCGCTGTCAGCAAGAACTACATAGACTTGTACATTATCCATATACGGTTTCGTAAAAGCAAGAGCTTTCTGCCGTTCCGGCGTCATGGTGAATCCATTCCAGATGCAGTCGATGCGGCCGGATTCCAATTCAGTCTCTTTGCTCGCCCAGTCAATCGGTTTAAACTCAATGGGTATCCCGATTTCTTTGGAAACAGCTTTTGCCATGTCGATGTCGAAACCCACGATTTCACCTTTGTCATCACGGAATCCCATCGGCGCGAAAGTATCATCCATCCCTGCCACAATTTTTGTCGGCCTTGCTGATTTGTCGGCTGCCGGAGCCGCTGCTTTCTTTTCACCGCCGCAGCCTGCCACCAATCCGGCAGCTCCGCAGGCCAATGCGCCAATGACAATCATTTTTTTCCAGTTCATATTCGTTCTCCTTTTCTTTTCCACTTTATCTTGGTAAATAAATACTATGGCAGTATACTAACTCACCGTTTTACTTTTGTCAAGTAAAGCGATAAATTTTTTGGAGAATTCTTTTGCAGGATATTCTTATCGTTTCCAGCGGATAGATTCCCCTTCCCGCCATGATATAATAAGCATGGAAAGAAGGGACTCTTATGACTACTCCTGTTATTTATGATATATCTATTGGAAAACATAAACCTCATTCGGGGACGCAGACAAGCTGCCCGTTCTGCCAAAGAGAAACACTGACAGATATCTTAGATGAAAAAGGCGATATCATTTGGCTCATGAATAAGTATCCTGTTTTCAGAAACACTTATCCCACAGTGATTATCGAATCGGCAGTCCATGAAGCGGATCTCACGGAATATACCAAGGAAAAAGCGCGGCAAGTCATTTCCTTCGGCCTGGAAAAATGGAATTTGCTGGAAAGAGATCCTCGTTTCCGCTCGGTAATCTATTTCCGCAACTACGGTCCTGAATCGGGCGGCTCCCAGCGCCATCCCCACTCCCAGATTATCGGACTTGAGGATTACGATTACAGAGACAATATCGACCGCGAAAACTTTCTGGGAACAATCTTTCATGAAGACGAGAATTGCTTTGCTTCCCTTTCATCATACCCCATATGCGGCATGGGGGAACTGAATGTAACACTTAAGACGGACGGCTGCACAGGCACTTTTGCCGATACCATTCAAAAAATCGCAAACTACATTCTTCATGATTTCCCTATCCCCTGCAACAGTTATAATTTATTTTTCTACCATATGAAACACATCCATGTGAAACTGTTCCCCCGCTATATAGCAAGTCCGCTGTACATGGGGTATCGCATTACCCACGTCATGGATGATGAAAGCTCAAAAAATATTATCTCAATGCTTACCTCACCCAAATATTTCGGCTGATTACTTTAAGGAGAACCTATTGAAACTGTATGCCTTCAGTGATTTCCACCTCTCCGGCGACCCGCCGACAAAACCGATGGATATTTTCGGAGAAAACTGGAAAAATCACCGTGAAAAAATTCTCTCTGCATGGAAAGAAACCATTACCGCCGGCGACACGGTCATCATGGCGGGCGATATTTCCTGGGCCACTCATCTGGAAGATGCTCTTTCCGACCTGAAAACGCTTTCCGCACTCCCCGGCCGGAAAATCATCGTCCGTGGCAATCACGATTACTGGTGGAACACCGTATCAAAAATGAAACGAATGACAGACAATGCTTTTGAATTTATTTTCAATTCTGCTTTATCCGTAGAAAATATAGCGCTCGCAGGCACACGGGGATGGATCCCCGAGACATCAAAAAAAATAACGGAAGAAGATAAAGTGATTATCCTGAGGGAACAGGGACGGTTAGAACGTTCCCTCATAGAAGCGGAAAAATTTAACTGTGAGAAAATTTTCGCCATTCTCCACTATCCTCCTTTTGATGAGCAGAGAAGGCCTACAAAAATGATGGAGATCATGAAATCCCACGGCGTAACAGACTGCATTTATGGGCATATCCACGGTAAACAGAATTTTAACAACCTGCCAAAGGAGCTGGAAGGCATACAGCTCCATCTCACCTCCTCCGATTATCTGAATTTTAAACCTCTTCTTCTTACAGAATGGGATGAATCATGAAAAAACTAACAGAAAGCAAATTACTTGCCGGTTTCATTTACGGCGACCATCATACAAAAGAATATGTATACCTGCCGGGAAGCGAACTGGGCGCGGACATTCCCTTCCTCGTTTATGAAACGGATGAAGGGCGGCGCGACTTATCCATGGATGAGGCTTTGGACGTTATCGAAAAAAGAAGTTTAAAGCCCACCACCCACCCGATTTTCGGGAAAAGGACACTATAAAACGCGGTGCATGATAACCCACCGCGTTTTATAGTGTTTCAACTCCATGTTTTCATCTATCACTTCAACATCATTACCGCCATGTGGCGTCCGGTTCTGCCTGCCGCTTTTCTGTAAGAATAAAACAAATCATTCCTGCAATAGGTACAGATGCCGCAGTCTTCAATATTTTCCGGCAGAATACCTGCCCGCTCTATAAGTATACGGTTCGCCAGCGGCAGATCGATAAGAATCTTCCCTTCTCCTTTAGGTGCCGAAAGCCTCTTCATTTCTTCTTCATCAAATATCTTTTCAAAAGCTTCCACTACATCTTTTTCCACTTCAAAGACGGATTTACCGATAGCCGGTCCGATTCCCGCTTTTATATTCTTCGGCTCGGCGCCATAGCTTTCCTGTAAATGACGCACCGCTTCCCCCGCTATATTTCCTGCCGTTCCCCGCCATCCTCCATGCGCCACCGCAATGGAAGACGTCACGGGGTCATAAAAAAGGAGCGGCGTACAGTCGGCATAATTCAGTCCGAGGGGCACGTTTTTTTCGTTGGTGTACAAGCCGTCGCATACGGGAATGGCGGAAGTGAAATCCTGCGCACCGCGTCCGCAGTCCGCCTTTCCCACCTTCTCCATATGGATGCCGTGAACCAATGCGCAGTTCACCAGCCTTTCGGGAATAATGCCGAGGACATCAAAGAAGCGTTTTCGATTTTCTCTGACTTTTTCCGGCGCATCATCCGTAGAAAACCCCATATTGAGCGAATGGTATGCCCCTGTACTGACGCCTCCGTTCTTTGTAGACACGGCTGCTATCAGATTCTCATTTTTAAAAACATCAAAAGTGAGGAAAGATACGCCGCTTTTCGTTTCAATATGCATATTTTTTCCCTCATTCATAAAAGGTTCCATATCCGCGGGTACAGGCGCAGTAAACTTCATCGCTTCTCCCGTTTCGGGATGGGTGAAACTGACCGTATGCGCATGAAGCGCCTGGCGGCTTATCAAATCATGATTCCCGCCATACAAATCATCACCTAAAAGCGGTGTCCCCATGTACCGTGCATGGACACGGATCTGATGCGTCCGTCCGGTGAGAAGATGGAGCTTTAAAACGGTATAGTTGTCCCCGTGGCGGAGAACAGTATATTCCGTCCGCGCGGGTCTGCCGTCTTTCCGTACCGTCCACTCAATAATGCTTCCCTCTTTCCTCCCGATAGGCGCGTCGACAATGCCGAACTCTCCGGGAATATAACCGCCTGCCACGGCGATATACTCCCGATGTATAAGATCATGGGAACGGGTCAGCGCATACTGCGCTTTCGCCGACTTGGCGACTACCACCACCCCTGTCGTATTTCTGTCCAGGCGATATACAGGATGGATCCCCGATTTTTCTCCCTTCTTTTGGAAATATCCCGCTACCGCATTCACCAGGGTATCATGGATTCCTGCATTCGTAGGATGGATAATCATTCCTGTTCCCTTGTTCACCACAAGAAGAGTGTCGTCCTCATAGAGAATATCCAGGGGAATATCAGCAGGCACAATGTCTGACGATTCATCCCACACCAAACGGACGCGGTCCCCTTCGTGAAGAACGGTTTTCGCATTATGAATCCGGGTACCGTTCAGCCAAACCTCTCCGTTCCATTTTATCCGTTTCCATAAAGCGGAAGAAAATCCTTTATGCCCCCGTATAACATCACGCAAATGGCGCCCCTCATCAAACGCATCCGCTTCAAAATCGATTTCCATAGCCATCACATTCCTATTACACATTTTTTCTATTTTACCATGAAACATGGACTCCACAGGAAATAAAAGAGGCCACAGAAAAAAATTCCATGTACCTCTCCCATTTTTAATAAATAAATCCCCACGCTTACTCTTTCAGCGCCGCCACGCCTGATTCCATTACCTTGCCCACACTTTCGCGGAACACCAGAGAACATCGGCTGTCTCTCGGCGTTTCGTCACGGTTAATCATAACCAGGGAGTCGCCTTGGAAATAATCCACATATCCCGCCGCCGGATAAACCACCAGACTCGTCCCGCCGATAATCAGCATATCCGCGCGGGATATTTCATCAATCGCGTCTTCAATCGTATTCCTGTCAAGCATTTCCTCATAAAGCACCACATCCGGCTTGACTACGCCGCCGCAGCCGGAACAATGGGGAACCGGACTGCAAAGTTCCATAAATTCCTCCATGTCGTACATTCTGCCGCACTTCTGGCAGATATTTCGCAGCACTGAACCGTGCAGTTCAATGACTTTTTTACTTCCCGCCTTTTGATGAAGCCCGTCAATATTCTGCGTTACGACAGCAGATAATTTCCCCATCTTTTCCAGTTCCGCCAGCGCCGTATGCGCCCGGTTCGGTTCCGCTTCCAGCATCATGCCCTCCCTCTCTTTGTAGAGGGTGAAAAATTCCACGGGATGCTCCGCATAAAAATGATGGGAGAGCATTTCTTCCGGCGACCAGGGAAGCTCCGTCTTTTGGCGATACAACCCGCCTTTCCCGCGGAAATCGGGAATATCCGATTCGGTAGACACTCCCGCGCCGCCAAAGAACACGATCCGGTTATGACTTTTCAACATTTCGATAAACTCTTCCATAGGCGCCATGAAAATTCTCCTTTCTCTGCTGTCCATTTTCTTCATTGTACCTGTTTCTTTCCCATTTGACAAAACGGAGAAAAAAGAACTACTATTTCCATAATATAAGGAGGTTACTATGAGCAGACTCACTTTAGAAAAAGCAAAGGAAATACTGAAAAAACACACCACGGAAGACCATCTTTTCATCCATGCCCAATCAGTCAGCGCGGCAATGGGCGCCATGGCCGATTTTTTCCATGAAGACCGTAACCACTGGGAAGCTATCAGCTATCTCCATGACGTGGATTATGAAGAATACCCGGAGGAACACTGCCGCCATGTCCGGGAATTCCTCGCCCCCGAAGGTGTCGATGAAGAAGATATCCGTACTATCATTTCCCATGGCTGGGGCGTATGTACGGATGAATTTGAACCCGCCACTCCCCTGGAAAAAAGTCTTTTCACCGTGGACGAATTGACAGGCATCATCATGGCATACGCACTCATGCGTCCTGAAGGGATCGACGGCATGGAACTGAAAGGGTTCAAAAAGAAATTCAAAGACAAAAAGTTTGCCGCGGGATGCAGCCGTGATGTCATCAAACAGGGTTTCGACATGCTTGGTCTTGATCCGAACCTCGTGATGCAGCTCTGCATTGATGGCATGACACGTTACAAAAAAGAACTGGGGCTGGAAAAATAATCCGGCAAAGACCTTTCGGAAGAGAGGTCTTTTTTCATGCACGAAGCAAGCAAAAAGAGGAGCCTCCGCTCCCCTTTATCAGTATTTCCTGCCAAGCACAATTGTTTTTGAAGCAGGTTCCGCCGTCGGAAGGGCCTCCGCTTCGTAAACAAGGTCTTCTGTCAGATGACCCTTGATATGAAATACACTTTCCAAGTCTTTTTCATTAATATAAACCACGTCGCTTTTCACAATCCCCGGCACCTTGCCCAGACGGGTCATCAGTGTGTTTGTTTCCCCGTCCCAGTAAGCCCCCACCTTGGCGGCGACAGACGTTTCCACTGCAGGGATCCAGATACTTCCATCTTTACCGAGGGCCTTCTTTTTCAGCTTCCGCCCGTTGATGACAAGATCATAATGTTTTGCCACATAAGTCACGTTGCCGTCAGAGGCGATGATCTTATGATACACTTCATCGGGCGTGGCAAAGTCTTCCACACCGTAACGCGCAAGATATTCTTTTACAGACGATACGGTGAGCGGTTCCCATCCGTAGCCGTCAGGATAAATATAGTAAGAAACGGTATGATCCGGAGCTTCTTCCATAATCACACGGTCATAGATGATTTCCACGGGTGTTCCCATGGGCACACTTTCAAAAAGTTCCTCCACATCTTCTTCATACATACGGATACAGCCGTGAGATACACTGCGGCCGATAGACCATGGCGCGTTCGTCCCATGAATACCGTAATTCCCGTAAAGGCCCAGCCAACGGTACCCAAGAGGATTTGACGGACCGGAAGGCACAGTAGTTTTCGTTTTCGGATCGGTCCACACGGGATTCACTTCTTTTTCTGAAATAGAAAACTCACCAACCGGAGAAGGCGTTTCAGGCGCCCCGACAGCCACAGGATAAATGCGTACTTTCTCCGTCCCCTCGTACAGCGTTAAAAGCCGGCTTGCCAGATTCAAAATGATTTTCTTTCCTGTTTCACTTTTCTTCGGCGCCGGAAGCGGCATCCCCGATAAACTGCCTACTTCCGTATTAATAGCGGCATCTGCCGTATATCCGCCCACCCCGGCCAGCAGAAAAGCTGTACAGCAAAGAACTGTTATTTTTTTATACAGTAACATATCCACTCCATTATTTATGAAATATCCAGTTATACTAATTTACTGAAATCGCCCCAGCGCCCGTAGACCTCTAAAACATTTATCAAGAGAGAGATACGGTTATTTCTGACAGCCTCCTCTTCCACCATGACCATGACAGAATCAAGAAACTGATTAATTGGTACGGTGAGCGTTTTCAGGGCAGGAAGGGCGCTGCCGTAATCGTACGCATTATAAGCGCTGGTAACTTCTTCTCCTGCTTTTTCAAGAGCGGCATACAAATTCTTTTCCGCCTCTTCCGTAAGCAGTTCGGGACGAATTTCAACAGCAGTCTTTCCTTTCGTAATATTCACAAGACGAGTAACCGCCTGACGCATTTCCAATTCTCCCTTCACATGGCTGTCCATCATGGAATGCGCTTTCAGGAATATCGCATATACATCATCTACCGCCCCGGTAAGGACAGCGTCTACGATATCGTAATCCACCCCTTCATCAAGAAGAATGGCTTTGATACGCTGGCGGAAAAAATCCTCCACTTTATCCGCAGCCGCCTCTTTTTCTTCCTGCGTCCCCGGCAGGAGTGCAAGAGCCATTTTCACCCCTTTGCGGACATCCCAGTGGATCTCCCCGTCCGCCAGAATATGGACGGCGCCGATCGTCTGGCGGCGGAGCGCAAAGGGATCCTGAGAACCGGTAGGAATCAATCCGCGAAGAAACGTCGCCGCCAGATTGTCCAGCTTATCTGAAAGAGACAGCGCCCTTCCGATAGAAGATTTCGGAAGAACATCGCCGGCAAAACGGGGCATGTACTGTTCAAAAATAGCGGCTGCCACCTTTGGCTTTTCCCCGTCAAGAAGAGCGTATTCTTTGCCCATCTCTCCCTGGAGTTCCGTAAATTCCGTCACCATGCCCGTCGCCAGATCGGACTTGGACAGATAAGCGGCACGTCGGACATCTGCCTTTTCGGTATCTGTGAAATTCCAATCTTCACCGATTGCCTCCACCAGCTTCACCAGGCGGTCAGACTTATCCAGCATCGTTCCCATGCCTTCCTGATAATTGATGCGGGAAAGTGCTCCACGATGGCCTTCCAGTGATTTCCTGCGGTCGCCATCAAAAAAGAACTTCGCGTCATCAAGACGGGCGCGGAGAACACGTTCATTTCCAATCTGTACATTGCGGATCGCCCGGTCTCCTCCGTTCCTGACCGTCAGAAAATAAGGCATAAGCGAGCCGTCTTCCTTTCTGACGGGATAGTACCGCTGATGGTCACGCATGGGAGTCACCACCGCCGGCACGGGGAGATCAAGAAATTCTTCATCAATACGGCCATAGAGCGGCGTCGGATACTCCACCAGATAATTGATTTCTTCCAGGAGATCCGCATTGTGCCAGACCTGCCCCCCCAGCTCCTTTGCTGTCTTTTGCAGCCCCGCGGTAATCAGGGCGCGTCTTTCGTCCTGATCCGCGATGACGAACGCCTTCCTCATCGTTTCCTTATATGTTTCCGGTAATTTGATTTCCACCTCTTCTTTGCAGAGGAACCGATGGCCGCGGCTCATCCGGCCGCTTCGTACATGCGCAAATTCCATAGGGACGACCGCTTCTCCCGCCAGTGCTACGATCCAGCGGACAGGGCGGATAAAGCGGGCTTCCTCATCGCCCCAGCGCATACTTCTCGTGAAATTGAGCCCTGTAATGAGAGAAGTGAAAAGAGCGGGCAGTATTTCTTCCACCATTTTCCCCTTATTCACCACCTGCGCCCAGGTATATTCTCCCTCTTTGATCAGGTCGGCCGCGGAAATCCCCTGTCCCCGTGCAAATCCTTCGGCGGCTTTTGTCACATTTCCGTTTTCATCATACGCGGCGCGGATAGAAGGCCCGCGTTTTTTCACTTCCTCATCAGGCTGCGCTTCTGCGGCGGCAGTCACGATGACAGCCAGCCTTCTCGGTGTGGCGTAAACGTCCACCTTTTCAAAAGCAATCCGCGCTTCATTCAGCTTGGCGCCGGCAAGAGCATGCATCTGCTCAACGATGCCGGACATCATATTTGCCGGCATTTCTTCCGTACCGATTTCCAAGAGAAGATTTTTAGACATTCGCGTCACTTCCTTTCAGCATGGGGAATCCCAGTTCCTTACGTTTATTCAGGTACGCTTTCGCGCACATACGCGCCAGATTTCTCACCCGGCCGATATACTCCGTCCTTTCCGACAGAGAAATCGCGCCGCCCGCATCAAGCAGATTAAACGTATGGGAACATTTCAGCACATAATCATAAGCAGGCAGGACATAGCCTTCTTTAACGACGCGGGCCGCTTCCTTTTCATACATGTCGAACAGTTTGAAAAGCATATCATGGTCAGACAATTCATAACTGTACACCGACTGCTCATACTCATTTTCATGCCATACATCGCCGTAAGTCACGCCGTCCGTCCATACCAGGTCATAGACATTATCCTTTTCCTGTATGTACATGGCGATACGCTCCAGACCGTAAGTGATTTCCACGGACACAGGATGCTCATCGATACCGCCGACCTGCTGGAAATAAGTGAACTGCGTGATTTCCATTCCGTCCAGCCACACTTCCCAACCGATCCCCCAGGCGCCGAGCGTGGGAGACTCCCAGTTATCCTCGACAAAGCGGATATCATGCTCCTCCGGCACGATCCCCAACTCCCGCAAAGACTCCAGATAGATTTCCTGAATATCATCGGGCGACGGTTTCATGATGACCTGAAACTGATGGTGCTGATACAGACGGTTCGGATTATCGCCGTAACGTCCGTCATCCGGACGGCGGGACGGTTCCACATACGCCACATTCCACGGCTCCGGCCCGATGGTTCTGAGAAACGTCGCCGGATTCATCGTCCCCGCCCCTTTCTCTACATCATAAGGCTGCTCCAATATGCAGCCCCGCGCCGACCAGAACTTCTGGAGCGTCAAAATAATCTGCTGAAAAGTCATATGTCCTCCTGCAAATAAAAAATCCCCGCAACAATTAAGCTGCAGGGACGAATTACAAATCCGCGGTTCCACCCTCATTGGCCAAAGGCCCGCCTTCGTTTGATAGCTGCCCTACTCCGTTCAGGCAGCAGCTCGGAAACGCCTTCCGCACAGTACCGGACTCCCACCCTCACCGGCTCGCTTGATCATGCGTACTCCTCTTCCTCATCGCTGTGATTATAGGAACATTCTATCAAACGGCAACCGGAATGTAAATACGGGATAATAAAAACGTTTTGCGCGTAAATCCATTATTCCCCTCTACATTCCCGGTTCTCCATGGATCCAATTGAAATTTCCTCTACTTCAAAGATAAAAAAGATATCTAGTCTTCCTCAGGAAGCCCTTTCAGGATACCCATGTATTCCATGGTATCTATAATCGACTGGCTCACTTTACCCCTTTTCTTTAAATCTGCTTTAGACGTAAACAGATGCTCATTCCTGACCTTGACAATTTCTCCGGCTGCTGCATTCCCCAATGCAGGGATACAGTTGAAAGGCGGCAAAAGTTTTCCATCTTCTATTTTGAATGCAGTCGCCTCCGATTTTTCCAAACTGACAGGCAGAAATTCCATTCCGCGAAGATACATTTCCGCTGCCACTTCAATCATCGCAGCATTGTCCTTGTCTACAGCCGTAAGATGTTTTAGCGCAGCAATGCGAGCCAGTTCCTGTTTCTGTGATGCCAATCCATTCAGAATCACTGTGGCATTAAAGGCTCCTCCTGCATAGACAGTAAAGTAAGCGGCATAGTAAGCCAATGGCTGATATACCTTGAACCAGGCAATGCGGAGAGCTGTCATAGCACTAAATATTGAAGGCGCTTTAGGAGGCAGGTATCTTATTTTCAGACAAGAATCAATAAACCATTGTGGTACATGGGCCGCTTCCAACTCAGCCAGATGATTGGATCTCTTGCTTTCAATTCCTTTCCCTTTACGTACGTTTTCCATCACTGTGAAAGATGTCAGCGATTCCACCCCATGATGAATAAGATAATTCATCACATCCTCTCTGGTGGAAATAACTTCTTCTATTTTCACCGTATCATTCTTGATGAGATCCCGGGCATTATCCGCCCATACGCCGGTACCATAGCGGAAGCCGGACACTTTTACCAATTCAGAGAAGTTCTTTGGTTGTACATCTTCCAGTACTCCTCTTGCAAAAGGTGTTCCATACCCCGGCAGTCCCAATGTCCCTACGGTAACTTTCCCATTTACAATAACATCTGCCAATTTTGACGGTGTAATGCCAAGGGCATCAGTAGAGCAAAAAACAGATAGTGCCCGGGCATCATTAAAAGGAATAGATTGCGGATTGATACCGGTTAAATTCTGAAGCTCATGAACCATAGTCAAGGCGTCATTACCATTCATGGTAAGACTCAGCATATCATCCATAATAGAATGATAATTAAACCGGACTGTACCATTAGCAGGCCATCTTCTGTCCTTTGCATTCAAACATTTATAAACATCCGGATATTTCAGGAATTTTTCAGAACCAGGAATCAGTTTATCCCCATAGCATAATACATGTTCCCGTCCCAATAACTTTTCCATATACTTCAGCCAGACCCGTATCCTGTACTAAAGCAAGACCAAATCCTTTAATGTTGGTGCCATCAAGTCCAAAAAGCACAGAATACGGAATATCATGACCATCCTTATAAAGTAAAGTTCCACATTCCGGACAATTGTGGTCAGGAAGGTCAAAACCACTCCCCACTGAGCCGTCAGTATAAAAATGATTCCAATGACATTTGGGGCATACATAATGTGAAGGCAGCGGATTGATTTCAGTAATACCGGACATGAACGCGACAAAAGAAGACCCTAAAGAATCTCTGACGCCCGCCGGATGACCACCGTCATTAGAATACTGTACTAATTTATGCGCTGTATAAAAAATTGTACTATAACCGTTATCCTGAATAAATTTTAACTCGAGACGCAGACGATCTTTTACAATTTCAGGCAGAGGAGCTCCATAAACAGCATGAGCCCGATCATAACATAACTTTCCCAGTTTATCATAAACTTCCTCATGTTCATGATTTGTTCCCATTTCTACTGGATCGCCTTGTTTAACAATCGGGAATAATCCCAAAAAGATTGTAGGCTTTGCTGCTTTAACATATCCGGGAAGTGCTGTTAAGGTGTTATTTTCTGAATCTACGACAGTATCTCCTATTTCCCAGTCCTGAATATTCTCCATATTCGCTGCCGCATATCCTATTGACCCACAGCACAGGATATCAGCTGCTGCAGGAAATGGTAAGAAATGCCCCACTTCCGATACCGTGCAGACTTTGCCGGAAGCCATCATTCGGATCTTCATCCCCGCCTTGATTTCCCCATCGACAACACGGATATGTGCAAGTGCTTTCCTGGAAGGATCAAGGACGGAATTAAAGATAAAACCACGAAAAGGCTTTTTCGAATTGTCTAATGGCGGCGGTACCTGCTCCACTATCTTTTGGAGCACAGCTTCCACATTCAGCCCCGATTCATCAGAAACAAAAACCGTATTTGCCATGTCATAACCACTGATACATTCGAGATCTTCTATGATTCGTTCCTTATTAATTGATTCACCGGATTTTTCGATGAGAACCGGGATTAATACCAGTCCATGAGCTAATACCAGATTCATATCTGCCAGTATCTGGCGTTTAGACACAGAACAGGAATCAATAAGCAAAAGCCCCCCTTCACAAGTGAAAGGACTGCTGTATACATCTTGCGCCCAATCCGCTGACCATTCACAATGGAAACCCACCTGAGCCGGTATCTCAATAAAATTCAGCTCATAAACCTCGCCATTTCGATATTTATAATGCAGCTGTACCGGCTGCCCCTTATCAACAATATGCGAACCTGGCATATCAGGAATACAGATTCCTTCTCCGTAACCCATACTTCTGTTGCAGAACTCTATCAGCCGTTCTATCAATTCCGATTTGCCGTACTGTTTATTATTGACAATCAAAATATTTCTGATATATTGCGTATCCATAGCCACTTCTTCCTGTCAAGAAAAATAAGACTTATTTCTCCCTCTCGATACTTTAATGACTCCTTTTCTATTTGTTATAAATATCGCTACCTCTATTTACATAATATTTCCATTGAAATTATATTGACTGATATTTTTCTTTCAATCGGTCTACAAGTCGCTCACTTTCCTCTTTATCAAGATAAGGACGTTTAACCGTCGATGCATAATAGAAGCCTTTTCCCAACAATCGGAATAATTCACTAGGGGCAACCCCTCGTAGATCTTTTTTGCATTCCGGCTTCGGTGTCAGAAATTCCACTTTGCGGTATGCCTCCCCCTTATTTGTATGCGGCTTATTATCACATATCCTTCCCGCTGCTACGACACCATATCCTTTATGATAGTAAAAAACATAATCATTTTTATTGAAATAGCCAACACAACGTGACCGCTCATCATAAGCGCTAATTTTATTTCCTTTAAACATATCCCAAATAGCATCTGTATCATAAGTCAGGTTCGTGTCAAATAAAATTCCTCTGACATTTCCAACATTAAGCACATAATCATATGGTTTCGCAAAATATTCCAAGTAATATTCGCCCTGTATCTCAAATAAGCGATATGGGATGAAATCAATACCAATCCCCTTGGATTTCCAGTAATCAACCGTTTTAGCCAATTTATGATCCATAGAACTTCCTATGATAATCATCTTCTGCTTATGGTTGAAATATTCCAGTTTTAATGGTTCTTCTAAAGCAAATGCTTCTCTATGAGCATCCACCAGTTCCATATTAACTTGTCCGTCTTTCTTGCTAATATAGTCTTTATAAATGAAATTCAGGTCATCATATGACTTCTGTCCATAAATTTCCGCATACCGCATAATCTGGTTGGTAGTACCCTCCGGTACATCGCTACGTTTAAATTCAAAAATAATCAGGTTCCCTTCTTTATCAAGCGCACATAAATCAGGTCGTTCCTGCCCCTGTCTTTCCTGGAAAATCGGAAATAATATCCCATACTCCCCATAAATCATTTCCAGATTTTGGGCAAAAATACTTTCAAGCTCCTTTTCTTTTCTCCCTATACTGCCAAAATCCTCAAAAGCGATCGACTCTAATTTATTCTCTTTTAATTTATACAGCATAGTTTTTCCTCCCATCATTCACCAACGTTATAAACTACTATATTTAGTATACCCCCCCCAGAAATTTTTTCAATATCATGTGTATTTAATATTTTTATACCCATCTCATAAGATTATATATCAGGCATGAATCATTAAAATTATTCTTCACGAATTTTCGAGAAATTGTAAATACACATAAAAATCACGAATACCCTATTGTATAGGAGAACGCGTCATACTGAATAAGACCGATCGAAAACTATATGCAAGAAAACAAAAAGCAACACCAAAGGTAAGGAATCCGTGACCCCATCAGCGTAATAGATTCTTCACTCTGTGTCACTATTTCGTTTCCTGTCTTTCTCACAAAGTATTTTTTCCCCATTCAGAATGACACCGGACGGCAAGGCGTCATCCGAAGCGAATGTGAAGTGTCTGTTCCCATGGTAAGGAAGACCATAAGACGTCATTAAAGTGATAGATTTTTCACTCCGTGTCGCATTGCCACTTCCCTGTTTTCTTATACGGCATTTTTGCCTCCGCTCAGAATGACAACGGACGGTGAGACGTCATCCTGAACAAATGTGAAGGATCTATACCCGTGGTGAGGAAAGCCGGCAAGACGTCATCAGAGTGATAGATTTTTCACTCCGTGTCACATGACCGCTTTCCTGCTTTCTTACAAAGTATTCTTACTACCGTGCAGAATGACAAGAGACGGTAAATTGTCATCCTGCACCGTGAGAATAATCTGCTGCTGTGGTGCAGAAAGCATGCTTCCCCCTTTTCCTTTGCGCAAAATTTAATTCCTTTATATCCTATGCTAAAATAAAAATAAAAGATTATCCTATACGGTCAAGAATGAGGTGAATCCATGAAGTACAGAAAAACAATCCTGCTCATTGCCGCCATGGCGCTGTCCGCATCCGTTTACGCATCGGATACCGCTTTTTCCGATTCTTATGAGCCGGCAGGAAGCGGCATTTCCCAAAATACAGAGTTCCCTTTCACTGCCGCCGTAAAGCAGAACGGCAAGTGGGGTGCCGTCAATGGTGAGGGAAAAACAGTCATTCCCATTGCTTATGACAAGATCGCCCTTTCTCTTTCCGATGAGGAAATCCGGGCAGCAGATCTGGCAAGCGAAGATGACCGCGCCGATCTGATTGAAGTGAAGCAGAAAAATCTCCGCGGTTTTTACGACAGAAGCGGTAAAAGAATCATCCCCGTTTCTTATGAAACACGTTCTTTCTGGAAGGAAGGATTTCTTGCTGTAGAGGGCCGTGATAAAAAAATCGGTTTCTACAAGAAAGACGGTACAAAGCTGACAGATCCCGCTTACGAATCGGTATCTGATTTTGAACAGGGGATGGCAATCGTCAAGTCAGGAGGCAAGTACGGTTATATTGATAAAAAGGGAAAAGAAATCGCCCCCCTGTATCAGGAAGCTCATTTCTTTGCGGACGGACTGGCAGCGGTAAAGGAAAAAAACAAATGGGGCGTTATCGATGAAACAGGTGCCTATGTCATTGCCCCGACGTACAGTAATGCAGGCCCCGCTTATTCTGACGGACTTCTTGCTGTCCGGGACAATAAAGAAAAATGGGGATTCATTGATAAAGAAGGGCGGACAGTCATTCCTTTCCAATATAAAAGTGTCCATCCCCTTTTCCATGAAAGTATGACTGCCGTACAGGCGGAAAATAAACTTTGGGGATTCGTGGACAATACAGGACATGTAACGGCAGAGCCGCAGTTCAAGGCAGTCCTCACACCGTTTTCCGAAGGCCTCGCCGGTGTCAGGACCATCGACGGAAAGGCTTATGCCAAAACAGACGGCACGATTGCCTTCATGGCGGACTATGATCAGCTCTATCCTTTTGAAAAAGGAATCGCCGAAGTCAGAAAGGGGACTGTCTCTAAAGAGCATATCCGCCGCGGCTTCCCTATTTCCATCGGCATCGGCTGGGGACATTGGTTTTATCCCCGCTGTTACCATCACTCCCATTTTGGCTGGGGAATCGGATTCCCTCTCTGGTGGCCGGACTACGGCTATGAAGAAATCATTCCTGCCGTAGAGGTCAAACGGGGATATATCGACAATACGGGCAAAGTGATTGCCGCCACATCCAACGACCATGTATTTCCTGCTACGGAAAACGGCATCCTCATTTACAACAATTCCCGCTACGGCTGGGTTGACCGTAAGGGAACATACGCCGCCCACACGATTTACCGTATGATCATCCCTGCTGAAGACGCAAAAGTCCTCCTTGCCAAAGATGAAAACAAGAAGTGGGGCATGCTTTCCATGACCGATGGAAAAGAACTGGCCCCTTTCCGATATGATGATCTCAAATATAAAGGAAACGGCATGATTGCCTACAAGGAAGACGGCAGATGGGGCCTTATGGATACGGCGGGGACACCGCTGACGGAACCGCTTTATAAAAGCATCGGAAACGCGGAAGACAACCGCATTCCCGCAAAGGCAAAAGACGGCTGGCTGTATCTTGACTATGCAGGCAAAAAAGCAATTACCTTTGAAAAGGATGCGGAAGATGTCACCGCGTTCAGAAAAGGAAGAGCCGGTGTCAAGACAGACGGTAAATGGGGCCTGATCGACAGCGCGGGAAAATGGATCTGCCCTCCCGCTTATGACGATTTGGATATCTTGTAAACAAAAAAGCACTTGCCCTCACAAGAGGAAACAAGTGCTTTTTAATTGCCTTATTTATTTTCCAAGTCAGCAGCGATTTTTTCAAGAGCTACTTCCAGGGTATGCCAGCCGAGAGTGGCGCACTTCACGCGGACCGGCATCTGAGAAATATCTTTCAGCGTGTATGCCGCTTCCAGTTCTTCCAATGCCGCTTCATCTTTCACATCGCCTCGGATCATGGCAAGGAAAAGTTTACACAGCCGGATTGCTTCATCTACGGTGCGGTCCTGCAGAAGCTCCGCCATCATGGCCGTGGATGCCTGGCTGATGGCGCATCCCGTACCCGTATAAGCAAGATCTTTAATGATACCGCACTCCACTTTCACTTCCACATCGATATCGTCTCCGCAGCTGGGATTATGTCCATGCTCATGAACAGTGGGCGCTTCCACTTTTCTTTTATTTGTCTTGTCTCTGTTATATTCCAGAATCAAATCTGTATAAAGCTGCTGCAGATCCATCAGTCATCATACCCCATTACTTTGCGTACACCTTTTAACTTTTCAAGGAAATAATCTACTTCCTCTTCCGTATTATAGAAATAGAAGCTTGCCCTGCAGGTCGCGTTGATTCCCAGATATATATGGAGCGGCTGCGCGCAATGATGCCCCGTACGGATGCATATGCCGTCATTGGACAGAATCTGCGCCACATCATGAGGATGCACGCCTTCCACGGTAAACGCCACAAGGCCTTCTTTCTCTTCCGGATCCGTACTTCCTACAATATGGATGAAAGGAAGTTTTTTCATGCCTTCTATCGCGCGGGTGACAAGTTTCTTTTCCTGTGCCCTTATTTCGTCAAACCCGATGCCTTCGATATAGCGGACAGCCGCCACCAGGCCCACGGCGCCTTCCACATACTGTGTCCCCGCCTCAAACTTGGCAGGAAGTTCCGCATAGGTGCTTTCCTGCTCATATACATTTTCAATCATATCGCCGCCCAAAAGGAACGGCTCCATTTCTTTTAGCAATTCTTCTCTGCCGTAAAGAACGCCGATACCGCCCATAGAGCACATCTTATGCCCGGAAAACGCGAAGAAATCACAGCCGAGCTCCTGCACATCCACCTTTTTATGGGGAGTACTCTGCGCGCCGTCAAGAACAACCACCGCCCCGTGTTTATGCGCCCGACTGATTAAAGCCTTCGCGTCGATAGCAAGACCGAGGACGTTGCTTACCTGGGCAAAGGCAAGGATCTTTAGACGGGGATCGTCAATCTTTTTCAATTCTCCTTCCGGAAGACGCCCTGTTTCCTTATCCACATACATATACTCAAGAACGGCTCCTGTCTTTTTTGCCGCCCGCTGCCAGGGGACGAGGTTCGAGTGGTGTTCCGAAACGGGAATGAGGATGCGGTCGCCTTCTTTCAAATGGGTTTCCCCGTATGAACGCGCCACAAGATTCAAACTTTCCGACGTATTTCTTGTGTAAATGATTTCTTTTTCACTTTTCGCTCCGATGAAATCTTTTACCACCGTTTTAGACGTATCATATGCTTCCGATGCGGACATGGCAAAAATGTGGGCGCCGCGATGAGGATTTCCGTTATTCCGGGTTACATAATTCATGACCGCCCGCATGACAGGGAGCGGCCGCTGCGTCGTAGCGCCGTTATCAAAATAAACAACCGAATGGCCGTTCACCTTCGTTTCCAAAATTGGAAAATCTTTTCTGATTAACTCACTGTTCATTATTTCTCCTTCGTATCCAGTTTTCTCCGGACTTCAGCAAGCACTTCCTCACGGACGCTTTCATCCAATCGGTCAATCAGCGGCCGGATCAGCGCCTCTACGACGATAAGCCGGGCATCTTCCAAAGAAAAGCCTCTCGTCATCAGGAAATAAATCGTATTCATATCGAGCTGGCCCGCACTGGACGCATGATTCCCTGATACATCATCTTCCGTGCATAGCAGCAGGGGAAGTGAAATATTTTTTGTCTTCGGTGAAAGCTGGATGGCGTAATCCCCTTCATCACCCACAGACCCGCTGCAGCCCCGTTTGAAATCCAAAGTACCGCGGAAAATTTTCTTCGCCGTATCCGATAAAGAACCTTTCACATCAATCACCGCATTGGATTCTTTGCCGATATGGTCGATGTGGTAAAAAAGGTCCAAAGACTGACTGCCTGCCGCTGCGTAAAGGGCGGTTTCCCTCATTTCAGACCGGCTGCCCGCCAGTTTCCCGTAGCTGTGGACAATAACCTTCTCCCCGCCCAATTCGGCGGAAACAAAATCAAGTTTTGCATCATCCCCAAGAACCGCACACCGCTGTTCATAAAGAGAGGAAGCCGGCAGTCCCGTTTCAAGATAGGAAACGGAAAGCGCTGCGTTTTCCATCAGTTCATAAAAGGACGCTGTAGCAAAAACAGAATGCTTCCTATCTCCTGACAGCCGCCAGATCAAATTCAGTTTTGCGTCCTTTTCCAGTTTGAAGATGAAACATCCCGCAAAATCCGGACGTTCTTCTTCCGCTGTGATGGAAATCGTCAGCTCAGCCTCCGTATTTTCAGGAATGATGACAGTATATGCCTGTCCTTTTTCCGCCGCCGCCAATGTTTCTGCCGATGCCCCGCGGAAATCGGCAGGAAGCGTGCCGCCTTCCGACACATACCGTTTATCAGAAAAAACAGCCGATGCCGAATTTCCTGGAAATTCAAACTGATCCGGACTGTCGTTCACATGCAGGTACCGCCAGGTAATCGCCGGCAACCGGTTTACTCTTATTTCTTCCATGACTGCCTCCTTACCCGATAGCCCCTTCAAATTCAAGATCAATAAGACGGTTCATTTCCACAGCATACTCCAGGGGCAGCGCTTTGGAAATCGGTTCGGCAAATCCGCGGACAAGCATCGCCCTCGCGTCTTCTTCCGACATGCCGCGGCTCATCAGATAGTAAATATCTTCTTCGGAAATCCGGCCGATTTTGGCCTCATGTCCGAGATCGATATCGGAATTTTCAATGATAATGGCGGGAATCGTATCAGAGCGGGATTCATTATCCAGCATGAGGGATTCACAGCTGATTGCGCCTTTCATCCCCGATGCCTCCGGCCCGATGAACACAGCGCCCCTGTAAAGCGCGGTGCCGCCCGCTTTGGAAATGGATTTCGAATTGATGGTCACATGCGTATTCTTCCCCAAGGCTTCCACTTTTGACCCTGTATCAAGAAATTGTCCTTTTCCCGCAAAAGTGATTCCCGTAAATTCGCAGGTCGAATGATTTCCTCTGAGGATCGTATCCGGATAAAGACAGGACGTATGGGACCCGAACGAACCGCTCACCCATACCATGGATCCGTCTTCTTCCACGACAGCTTTCTTCGTATTCAGGTTGTACATATTTTTTGACCAATTTTCAATTGTCGAATAACGAAGACTGGCCCCTTTCTTCACGAAAAGCTCCACCGCTCCTGCATGAAGATTGGCCACATTGTACCGTGGCGCCGAACAGCCTTCAATGAAATGGCAGTCTGCCCCTTCTTCGACAATAATCAGGGTATGCTCAAACTGGCCTGCGCCGGGCGCATTCAAACGGAAATAACTTTGCAGCGGCATACGTACATGGACGCCTTTCGGCACATAAACGAAAGAACCGCCCGACCATACCGCATAATGGAGCGCTGCAAACTTATGGTACCTCGGGGTAATCAACTGGCCGAAGTACGGTTTGATCAGATCTTCATATTCTTTGACGGCCGTTTCAAAATCCACATAAATGACACCCTGCTCTTTCAATTCTTTCTGCACATTGTGATACACCACTTCAGAATCGTACTGGGCGCCTACGCCGGCAAGAGATTTCTTTTCCGCTTCCGGAATACCGAGGCGGTCAAAGGTATCCCGGATATTCTGAGGCAGATCTTCCCACCGCGCCTTCATGTCCGTTTTCGGACGGATATATGTGTCGATGTGATCCATATCGAGCTCAGAAATATCGGGCGCCCAGGGCGGCACGTCGAGAGACTCGTAAATACGGAGCGCCTGAAGACGCTTTTCCAGCATCCATGCGGGCTCTTCCTTTTCCGCGGAAATCTTCCGGATAATGTCCTCCGTCAGTCCCCGATCCGCTTTGTAAGAAAATTCCACCTCATCCTTGATATCGTACACGCTCCGATTGATGTCATCGACACGGCTTTTCTTCTTTTCTTCAGCCATGGCTTACACCTCTTTGCGATACGCGTCAAAGCCGTGTGCTTCGATTTCACTCACCAGCTCAGGACCGCCTTCCTTTACAATCCGCCCGTCAATCAGCACATGGACGAACTCGGGACGGATAAATTTCAGGATCTGGTTCAGATGGGTAATCAGAAGCAGAGAATTATTTTCATTATGGAATTCAGAAATATTTCTGGAAACGATACGCACTGCATCTACATCAAGTCCGGAATCGGTCTCGTCAAGCATAGCCAGTTTCGGCTCCAGGATACGCATTTGAAGAATTTCACTCTTCTTCCGTTCGCCGCCGGAGAAACCGTCATTCAGATAACGGTCTCCACAGGACGGATCCATGGCAAGCCCCTCCATACGGGACTTCAAAAGACGCTTAAAAGGAAACAGGCGCTGCTGCTTCCCGGAAATGGTCGTCTTTGCCGTACGGATGAAATTTTCTGTCGTAATCCCCGCAATGGAAACAGGATTCTGGAAAGACAAAAAAATACCAAGTCTGGCCCGCTTATCCGTGGAAAGTTCCGTAATATCTTCCCCTTCAAAATAAACATGCCCCTCGGTAATTTCATAAGCAGGATTTCCCATAATGGCATGGAGCAGCGTAGATTTTCCCGCCCCGTTCACCCCCATAATGACATGAACCTCACCCGTATTCACCGTAAGGTTTATGCCGTGAAGGAGCGTCTTGCCGCCTACTGCCACGTGAAGGTTCTCCACGCGAAGTAATTCGCTCATATAATCACCTCTATATTGTAAACATGCATACACGTATTTGTATATACAATTAAAATCTTTTTTTATTTTACAGTATTTTTCGATATATGTAAATAAACTGCCATGACAGGGATAAAAAGGTAATGTCTGAAAATATTTCCGCTCTCTCCGCAAAAACGGATCATCACAGTGAAAATCCGCGCTGCACAGAATCGTTTCCGATTCCATACAGCACGGATTTTTAGGTGCTTTCACACGATTATATTATTTACCGCTGACGGATACATTGAACCATTTATGGAACAGCTGGTCATATACACCGTTTTCCATCACTTTCTTCAGTGCACCATTGATATCCTGCTGCATTTTCACGTCTTCTTTATTCATGAGAATAACAAAACCATCGTCAGAAGGCACTGTCGCAACCGTCTTTGCTTTCTCCGCTCCGCCATGCCCTAAATAATAATAGGCAAGCGGTTCATCAGTGATCACCGCATCAGCCTTTCCCGCTTCCAGATTTTTAAATATATCCGCGTTATATTCGGCTTCTACAATTTGAGCCGCCCCCAGTTTCTTTGCCAAGGCCTCGTTGGTTGAACCTTTAACGGCGGTTATCGTCTTCCCTTTCAGATCATCTGCCGCATGAATCTGATCGTCATCTTTCCGTACAAGGATACAGTACACGCCTTTCTTGTAATACACATCGCTGAACGCCGCTTTTTCAGCACGTTCCGCCGTACCTTCCACTGCCGAAATGACCACGTCTACCTTTTTATTTTCCACTGCTGTCATAAACTGGGAAAACGGCATATCTGTATAGGCAACCTCGGCGCCGATTTCTTTTGCCACTGCTTTGATGAGATCCATTTCGAATCCGACATAGTGTCCATGTTCGTCTTTAAACAAGAAGGGCGGATATGTGGCTTCGCCCCCTACACGAAGTACTTTTTCCGTTCCTGCCTTGGAAGTGGGTACCTGCTTTTCCGTCTCCGCAGATTTTCCGCAGCCCGATACACCCAATAAGAGACCTGCCGCCATTGCTACTGCCAAAGTGATTTTCAGTGCTGTTCGCCCCATCATAAACTCCTTCGCTTAAATAAATCCGCCAAAAATAATCTGTCTGCTCTCCCTCTAATATACTCATTATTTATTATATTTTCAACAGTTAAAACTAATTTATCCTTTATTTCCCCATAATATACAAACCATTCGCAGATAAGCATCCTCTGCATCTTCTATACAGAGCTAATTGTTTTTGTATTTATAGGAATCGGTTTTCCAAAAGGCGGAAAACAGGAACGCAAAAAACCGGTACTTATAACATACCGGTCCCTATAAAATAGAATAACAATCTCTTTACGAAATAATATAAACAAGCCTGACTGTCTCAGCAGATGCGTGGCAGTCCTTCTCCCCTAAGCGGGAGGACACGGCGCAGTCCGCCAAGAGCCGTCCGCAGGTATACGCCTTTCCCCTCCAGCACCTGCCCCGCAGCAACGGCATTTCTTCCATATTTGTTTCTTCTTAAGATACCCACCGCTTTTTCCGCATCTTTTGGGGAAACGGCAATGATCATTTTTCCTTCGTTCCCCATAGTAAGCGGATCAAGGCCAAGAATCCCTGTAAATCCCTGTACAATATCCGAAACAGGGACCAGTTCCTCTTCCAGTTCTATCCGCACTGATGAAGACACGGCCAATTCATTTGCCACAGTGGCAAGTCCGCCCCGCGTAATATCCCGAATGGTATGGACAGATATATTTCCCTCAAGCAGTTCTTCCACCATGTGATTCAACGGCGCGCAGTCGCTTTCGATTTCACTTCCAATGCCCAGGCGATTTGTCAAAACAGCAGCGTGATGATCTCCCAGTGTTCCGGTGAGAATAAGGGTATCCCCCGATTTCATATTCCTGCAGGAAATATCCCGCGAGGAAGGACGTTCGCCGACACCTGCCGTATTGATGTACAGCCCGCCTTTCCCTTCTATTACTTTCGTGTCTCCTGCGACGATACGCACACCTGCTTCTTCCGCCGTTTCTTTCATAGACTGCACAATCTTTCCTAAAATATCTGTATCCAGTCCTGTCTCCAGTATGAACGAAGCGGTCAGATAAAGAGGTCTCGCACCCATGGATGACAGATCATTCACCGTACCGCAGATAGAAAGTTTCCCGATATCCCCGCCTTTAAAAAAGAGCGGTTCCACGACAAAGGAGTCGGATGTGAGCACCGGATTTCCATGCAGGGGAGGAAGAACCGCGCTGTCTTCCATTTTCAGAAGTATCTCGTCGTCAAAAACGGAAGTGAAAATATCTTTGATCAGTCTTCCGCTTTCCTCTCCGCCGCTTCCATGCTTTAACGTAATTTTCACAATCTCTCCACCCCTTCTTCCCGCAGGGTAATGCAGCACGCCCCTTCTGAGGAGACCATGCACGCGCCGACAGGGTGGGAAGGCGTACAGGTTCTCCCGAAATGGGGGCAGTCCCTCGGCATATTCTTGCCCAAAAGTATATTCCCGCACCGGCAGCCTGCGGGAATATGATCTTCTACCAGACCTCTGCTTCCTGCATCATATAAATTATATTTTTCTTTCAAGTAAAACCCCGAATTCTTCACAACACCCAGACCGCGCCACAGGGCATCTCCTTTTTCAAAAAAGGCTTCTACCCGTTCCCACGCTTTCACATTTCCTTTTTCCGTGACCACGCTTCCGTAATCATTCCAAAAACCGCCCTGTCCCTTATTGACGGCAAGGACAAGCCGAGCCACAGCGCTGAGGAGAAGATCGGCAGTAAATCCGCCAATGACCATGGGTTTACCATATGTTTCTGAAAGTGCCCTGTACCGTTCCGCCCCTGTAATGACCGCCACGTGTCCCGGACAGAGAAATCCGTCGATATTTCCTGCGGTACAAAGCTCTCCCAGTGTTTCAGGCATCGTTTTCAGCGCGGTGAGAAGTTTGAGGTTTGAAATATGTCTTTCATCCGCTTCTTTCACGACAGTCGCCCAAATGGGTGCTGTCGTTTCAAATCCCACTGCTGCCAGGACAAATACGGTTTCTTTTTCCTCTTCCGCTTTTTTCAAAGCATCTTCGGGATTATAAAAAAAATCAACAGAAGCGCCTCTGTCCCGTGCCTCGGCAAGAGACATTTCCGTTCCGGGCACAGCAAGCATATCGCCGAAAGCAAAGACTCTGTGCCCGCTTCTAAAAGAAATTTCCACCAATTTATCAATGTATGCAGTCGGTGTCACACAGACGGGGCACCCCGGCCCCGACAGAAGCCGTATCTTCGGTGACAGGATCTGACGCAGTCCGGTCTTGTACAGAGCGGATGTATGTGTACCGCAGACTTCCATAATTTTTACGGGTCTGCCGTCATACTCGCGAAGCCAGCGGACGATTTCATTTTTCCCCACGGCGCAGTTCCTCTATTTCTTTAAAAAGCCCGATCCAGTCAAGGGCTTCTTTCTTTTCCACTTTCTGTATCGCCATTCCTGCATGGACAAGGACATAGTCACCTGTCTCCACGGAAACCATGGACAGGTTCACTCGTACTTTATTTCCTGAAAAATTAACGATCCCATGTGCACCCTCAATGGTTTCCACACGCCCCGGATATGCTACACACATATGATTTCCTTTCGTTTGCTGTATTCATACCATACCATGCCTGACCGAAAGCAAGCCCTCCGTCTCCGGGAGGAAGCGCCTGATTCCAATACACAGCATGGCCTTTTCCCTTCAAAGCTTCCACGCAGCCTTCCAAAAGAAGACGGTTTGCAAAACATCCTCCCGAGAGAATAACTGTTTCCACACCTGTTTTTTCCGACATCCGTTCCACAATCCGTATGACTGCCTCATGAAAGCCAAGAGCGGCAGCAGCTTTATCTTCTCCCATGACTTTTTCCCATAGCGGGGCAGGATCAAAAAATGTAACGCTGCCGTTTTCTGTTTCCACGACTTCCTCGTTAAAGGAAAGCTCTGTCGGTATTTTTCTTTCACGTTTCGCAAGCGCCGCCTGATTTTCAAGAAGCATGGCACACCGCCCCTGATAAGTATTATAATCGGCAAGACCCAAGGCAGCGCTCACCGCATCAAAAAGACGCCCCATGCTTGAACTTTTTACTGTATTCAACCCGCCTGCAACAGCGGCTTTCACGACAGCCGCCCTCTTGTCATCTGATGGTATACCGCTGTGTACCAGGTGGCATAAAAGACTTTTCCATGCTTGTCTGACGGATTCGTCACCGCTTATCATCGAAATCGGTTTCACTGCGCCGACACGGATAAAAGATCGGTCTTCACAGAGAAGAAATTCTCCGCCCCACACGGTACCGTCCGTACCGAATCCCGTACCGTCAAAGATTACGGCAAGACATTTCCCGTCCAAATGATGTTCGGCCATAACGGAAAGAGCATGTCCATGATGGTGCTGCACTTCCAAAACGGGAACATCCAATTCTTTTGCCAGCTTCCGTGATTCTTCCGCCGTAGTGTAGCAGGGGTGAAGGTCACAGACAAGGATGTCGGGACTGATATGGAGAAGTTCTTCCCAATCAGCAACAAGACGGCGGTAAAAAGCGGATGATTTTTCCAGCGTGAGATCTGAAGGCACCTGGGCGGAATAAATCAAATCATTCACGGAAAGCGCAAAAGACGGCTCCACTTCGCCGCCCAGTGCCAGAACGCGCATCCCCTTCTTCTCTACGGCAACCGGTTCCGGCATATACCCGCGGGTACGACGGAGAATCTGCACAGCTCCCGCCGCGATACGGGTAACAGAATCATCAGCAGGACGGAGAATCTCTCTTTCATCGTAAAACAGAGCGGAAATACTTTCATGACTTTCATAAAAAGCAAAAGCATCGGCCTGTTTGTAAATGATAGGCTCTCCGGTGAGATTGCAGCTGGTCACAACGAGAGGAATTTTTATTTCCGCCAGAAGGGCATACAGTCCGAAAGGCGGCAGAAACACGCCGAGACTTTCCGTAAGCTCCGTTACCGCAGGGCTGATGAGCGGCATACTTTCCCTTCTTCTTTTTAAGAGAACGATCGGTTTTTGCGGCGACTCAAGGAGTTCCTTTTCTTCCCTGCTTATATGGCAGAGTTTTTCCGCCTCTCCCACGGTTGCAACAAGAAGCGCAAAAGGCTTGTCCCGTCTTTGTTTCAGTATTCTCAAACGCTGAACGGCATCATCTCTGTCTCCGCGGCAGACCAGATTATATCCGCCGACCGATTTCACCATGATAATTTCCCCATGAAAGAGTAAATCTTTGGCTGATTGTAAAAGTTCTTCCCGGCTCCATGGTCCGGCAGAAGGACTTCCCCTCATTTTCGCCAAAAGCCGGGGGCCGCAGTCATGACAGGCGATGGTTTCTCCATGACAACGCCTGTTATTCATATCCCTGTACTCCTCATAACATTGATCACAAAGAGGATATGCATCAAAAGCGGTATTTTCCCTGTCATAAGGAAGTTTTTTCAAAATAGTATATCGGGGACCGCAGGCGGTGCATGAAATGTAAGGATAATGACAGCGCCGGTTCCCCTGTGTCTTCATTTCCTTAAGGCAGGCAGAACAGACAGAAATATCGGCAGGTGCAAGAATTTTATTTTCGCTTTCCCTGCTGGGAATGGAAGTAAAAGCGGAAAAAAGCGTAAGCGGTCTTTCTTCTCTCTTTACGCACTCCACAAGGGCAGGCCGTTCCATTTGCTTAAGCCCGCAAAGGAAAGCGTCTATCTTTTCCCTTGTCCCGGTGATGTATATTTCCACTTCGCCGCCGAGGTTCTGTACCGTGCCTGTCAGTTTCAATTCTTTTGCCATGCGGCAGACGGACGGACGGAAACCGACACCCTGCACTCTGCCGGCCACGCTGAGCCGTTCCGTCACCTCATGTTCCATACAACGCCTCCCGAAAAATTATTTCTTTGAAATCTTTATAAGCCATTCCGCCGCAGCATCATATCCTTCTCCCGTTTTCCCGCACACTTTAAATACGGGAGCATCTTTATTCAAATGGCGGATACCTTCCATAAAAAACGCTTCATCAAAATCAAGATAAGGAAGCAAATCCACCTTATTGAGCAGAATCATATCCGCTTTTTCAAAGGCGAGCGGATATTTATAAGGCTTATCGCTTCCGTCCGTCACCGAAACGATGAGCATTTTTATGTGTTCACCGATGGAAAATTCCGCAGGACATACAAGATTCCCTACATTCTCAATAAAAAGTATGCCGCCTTCGTCCATCTCCATATTATGGACAGCATTGTGCATGAGAGGCGCATCAAGATGGCAGGCGCCGAAGGTATTGATCTGCGTCGCAGAAATCCCCTGTTTTTTTAACCGTTCCGTATCTATATCCGATTCGATATCCCCTTCAATGACATAAGACTTCACCGGAAGGGCGCGGATCAGGTTTTCCAGGGATGTGGTCTTTCCTGCTCCCGGCGCCCCCATAATATTTACCGCAAAGATATGCCTTTCTTCCAGATGTTCTTTTACATGCTGCGCTATATGGTCATTCCTGCCGTTGATATCAAGCAGGACCTCCTTTTTCACCATGTGCATCGCTTTCATCCTCCACGAATAATTCCACATCTTTTATATAAAATTCTTTCCCTGTTTCCGTCGGGTTTCCACTCCCGCCGCAGAACGGGCAGGTGAAGGAAAACCGTTTCCGTTCAAAAAGTTTCCCGCATTTTTCACAGGACAATTTCGGCTTTACGCCTTCAATTGTCACCTGCGCACCCTCACACAGGGTTCCTGCGGCAAGGACATCAAAGGCAGCGTCCTGATCCGCACCGACGATGTAGAATTGAAAAACCTGACCGTGGATGGTGACCTCATCATCGGCTGCGGCGCAGCGGATGGAAAAATCACGCTCGATAACGTGACCGTCAAAGGTCGGCTACTCGTCTGGGGCGGCGGTACAAAAGCCGTGTACTGCAACGCTGGGACGAATATGCCCGCTGTTGTGGTGGCGCGTGTAGATGATGCTGTAAAAGTAATCTACGACAGAGATTCTACGCTCGCGGTCATCGACACCATCAAGGTACGCATTACGGACAGAGCAAAGGCGTTCAAAGAAACCGAGGTTATCTTTTATGACGTCTCCGGGCTCCGTGAAGCCCAGAAAGATCTCAACTCTATCGTCGAGAACAATCTTCTGGCTGTTACTGCTCCTGCTCATCTTTACGCACTTGTCGGGGCAACCAACGTGAAAGCTGAGTTCATCAACAACAGCAAATCGGACACTTACAAAGTGGAAATCCGCAAGAATAAGGATAACGCGCTGATCGCAGATGCTTTCGAGCTTGCCGCTGGCAAGAGCATTTCGACGCTTACGCTGCTCGAAGCGGCAGAGTTCGGCAATGTAGATTGTACCGTAACAGTCACGGCGTTCCGCGACGGCAAGCAGATCGGCTCTATGCAGACGGAGTTGACGCTCCATACCGCATATCTCTGGCCGAAGGAGGTGCAGTGATGAATAAGAAGAAACTTATCACTTTTCTGTTGGCACTGACAATGATTCTATCACTGAGCGTGGGCGCATCGGCAGCGGAAACTACTGAAGCAAAGGTTCCTGTTACGCTGACCGTTGTGAACACGATTTCGCCTATTTCCTGCACGGTTCCTGCTGCGTTGCCTGTCTCGTTGGTAGATGGCTACGTCGTTTGCGCAAATAATGCGGCAATTACCAACACCGGCAAAACCGGTGCAATTCGCGTGACCAAGGTCGATGTGCAGGCAGGCACGTTTGAGATCGGCAATTTTGACGATTTCACGGCATCGAAGAACAGTATCGCGCTGTCCATCAATGGTTGCAGCACGAAAGGCGCGGGCAGTCTGACGCTTGTGGACGGTGCGTTTCCGGCGATTGCCGCCGAGAAAAATCTCGCCATCCGCTACAAGGCAAAGGTTTCCGCGAGTGAAGCCGTCACGAACATCAACGCCGCGACGATTGTGTTCACCATCGCTGCTGTGAATGAAAAGGAGGCTGCATAATGAAGAATTTCAAAAAATTCACCGCATTTGTGCTGGCTCTTTGTATGCTGTTTTCACTGAGCATTTCCGTGTTTGCTGCGGAGAAAACACCCACAGGCTACCTGACATGGGCGCTGGATGACAGCGGCACACTTTCTATCTCCGGCAACGGCAGAATTGCCGCATTCGCGAGCGCGGAAGATCAGCCTTGGCACGAAATGCGGGAAAACATCACAAGCGTGAAGTTTGATCCCGGCGCACATATGGTTGTTCCCGACGTTGCGTACTGGTTCGCAGACTGCATCAATTTGAAAAGCTGTGTCCTGCCATCCTTTGCAAATCTTGGCGCGGATGCGTTCAAGGATTGCGCAAATCTGAACCGGTTGCAGCTGCACTACAACGACGAGAGTTTTTACATCTCGGACACTGCATTTTCGGGCGTAGATATGTCTGCGCTCGAAATCGTAACCTGCGATGAGGTCACGATGGGCATTCTTGACGCAAAAGGCATCACCTTTGTCGCGGCATACCCCGTTCTTATGATTTCCTCCGGCGCTTGCGGCGTTTCGGGCTGCAACTGCTCGTCTTGCAGCTTCACCTACGATTATGAGCAGAAGGATGAATCCAAGCATTACGTCTGGGAGTGCTGTACGAATTGCAGCGCAAACGAGTATGCGTATCGCCACACGCAATCCCATAGTTTCAACTCGCGCGGTGTTTGTACCAAATGCGGCTACGAAGAAGATACGTCCTGCCAGCACAACAATACATATACATCGTGGGATGGCTGCGATTGGGAAGAAATTTGCCGGGACTGCGGCGAGGTTGTTGACTGGGGCACGTCCCACGGCTCGTATTCTTATGGTGATTGGGAGTATTATTCTACGTCTCAGCATCGGCGCTATGGCACTTGTGACGACTGCGGCGGTGGCGGTAAATACCAGTATGGCAGTCACAGTACCTCGACCGAATACTATGAGTATAATGAAACGCAACATACAGTCGAAAAATATTGCAGCGTCTGTAATTCCGACGTCGGTTCCGCCACAAAACAGAACCATTCATTGAAGTACGGCAGCTGGGAAAACGACTCGGATACCCAGCATCGCAGAAGCGCGACGTGCAGCCTTTGCGGCTATTCTGGTTACACCTACGCCAACCACAGCTTCAAGAATGGCAGTTGGAGCAATTACAGCGATGCGCAGCATCGGCGCACGAGAAGCTGCGCAACCTGTTCCACCAGTGACTATGAATACGCTGACCATACTTACACCTATGGCAAGTGGTCAAGCGTAAACGAAACCCAGCATAAGCGCACAAAGACCTGTTCCGTCTGCAAGGCAACTGCTGATGAATATGCCAACCACACCGACGCGAACGGTGACGGCAAGTGCGATGATTGCGGTGCAACGGTCAGCCTGACCGTCACTTGGGACGCGGGAACAAACGGCGGCACCATTGACGGCAAGGCCAGCATCATCACGACAGGCAAGCCAAATGCGACGGCAACCGCCCCGACGAGCACGCCGGTCAAGACCGGTCATGCGTTCAAGGGCTGGTACACCGCCGCTTCTGGCGGCAGCTTGTACAACACCGTGACCATTACGGCAGCCAAGACCTTCTACGCGCAGTTTACCGCCAACAGCTATACGCTGACGTGGGATCTTGGCAATGGCACGACAGAGGAAACAAAGCAGACCTACGGTGAAGCGCTCGTTCTCCCCACCGAGCCGACGCGCAAGAACGCCGAATTCCTCGGCTGGTTCACAGAAGCGAACGGCGGCACACAGGTCGATGCCAACACCATCTACAAGACGGATGCTGACAGCACCTACTATGCGCATTGGGAGATCACCGAAGTGTTCTCCGTGACTGTGCCGGTTACACTGCCGCTCGTCGTTGACGAGGGTGGAGAAGTTCACACCGGATCGGCAGAGATTATCAACGCTTCTACCGGCGAGGTTGTCGTGTCCTCCATCAGCATCAACACGAAAAACGGCTGGCAGCTCGTTCCGTTTGACACCGATATGGCGCACGCCAAAGTCGATGCGAAACAGCTTGGTTTCAAGATCAACAATGCTGCAACGACGAAAACCGGTGATGCAGAAACATTCTCGCTGACCTCACCGTGGACGATTGCGGAAAATGGAAAACTGCCGCTCTCCTACGACGCCGTTGTGTCGGCGGTCTCGCAGCCCGTTACCGAGCAGGATGTCCTGTCTGTCGTATTCGTGCTGGAATGGAAGGGGGAATAATTTATGATGAAAATTCTGAAGCGCGGAAGACTGCTCGTCTTCTGCGCACTCGCCTGCTTGATGTTTGCAACATTTGCCTCGGCAGCCGGCAGCGGCGATGTGGCATCCGCTGTTGAAAGCACCTGGACCACAGCGTCCACACAGATCAAAACTGTTGTGGATAACGTGGTTTTTCCGGTAATTGATATGGTTTTAGCCATTGCTTTCTTCGTAAAACTCGGTACCGCATATTTTGACTATCGAAAGTCCGGGCAGTTCGAGTGGACCGCTCCCGCCATCCTCTTTGCTTGTTTGGTCTTTACGCTGACCGCCCCGACCTACATCTGGGGCATCGTCGGGCTGTGATCAATTCAGAAAGGAAAGGCAGGTGACGCGGCTTGTTTATCTGGGATTTCGTCGCATCGACGATCTTGGAACAGATCATGGACTGGGTCTACAAGCAGATCATCGGCTTCCTTGCAAACTTCTTTGCAGAGATGGGCAACATGGGAGCCGAGATGTTTGAAATGAGCTGGGTGCAGAGCATCGTCCTGTTTTTCTCCTATCTTGCTTGGATTTTGTATGCGGTCGGCTTCGTGGTCGCCTGCGCGGAATGCGGGCTGGAATATTCGTCCGGCAGGGCCGACATCAAAGGAACCGCCATGAATCTCATCAAGGGATTCATGGCGGTCAGTCTTTTTACGGTTGTACCGATCAGGCTTTATGAGCTTTGCGTGTCCTTGCAGGCGAATTTTGGATATGCCATCAGCGGTGCGGGCGCGAGTTTCGGCACGGTTGCCGGAAATATCATCGACGAGCTGACCGTTGAAAACTTCGTAGATTTTGCTACGACGCACGTCGGCGGCTTCGGTTCGGTTACCAGCCCGATCATGGTGCTGTTCTGCATCATCCTCATGGCGTATGCCGTCGTCAAGGTTTTCTTCGCCAATCTGAAGCGCGGCGGCATCCTGCTCATCCAGATCGCGGTCGGCAGTCTGTATATGTTTTCTGTGCCGCGCGGGTATCTGGACGGCTTTTATCAGTGGTGCAAACAGGTCGTAGGGCTTTGCCTCACGGCCTTTTTGCAGGCTACGATCCTGATCGCGGGGTTGACGCTATTCAATGAACACGCCCTGCTCGGCTTGGGGCTGATGCTCTCTGCCGGAGAAATTCCGCGCATCGCGGGTGCATTTGGACTGGACACATCCACACGCGCGAATCTGTCCAGCGCGGTTTACACGGCACAAACGGCGATCAACATTACAAAAACCGTCGCAAAGGCGGCTGCGGCATGAGTGAACTTACAATGGGCAGCCTGTTTGACGGTATTGGCGTATTCCCACTTGCTGCAAGCCGACATGGAATTGTACCGGTATGGGCGAGTGAAATCGTGCCGGATGCAATCTCTATTACAAAACGCCATTTTCCTGAGATGGTACATTTAGGCGACATTACAGCGCTGTCCGGCGACAAAATTCCAGCGGTCGATGTAATCACGTTTGGCTCACCCTGTCAAAATTTCTCGCAAATTGGCGACAAATCCGGCATTCAAGGCGTAAAATCAAGCCTGTTTTATCAGGCAATTAGAATTATTGATGAAATGAGGAATGCCAGTGGAAATCGCTTTCCAGCAATCGCTGTTTGGGAAAACGTCGTCGGAGCTAGGCTATCTGGAAACCGGCTGGATTATCTCGCCGTACTGCGAGCGTTCACGGGCGCCGAAATTCCAATGCCTGCTTCTGGACAGTGGGCAGATGCCGGAATGGTGCGAGGGAGACGATGTGATCTCGCCTGGCGCATCCTGGACGCCCAATATTGGGCAAACCCCAGAATTGCGCGCAGGCAAAGAATCTTTCTCGTGGCAGATTTTGGAGGGCGGCGTGCTGGAGAAATACTGTTTAAGCCCCGCCCAATGCTCCCACTTCCTGCGCCTTGCACAGCGGGCGGGCTGCCCGCCCCCGGCGGAGATCGAGGCCCTGTTCTTGAAACAGGGGGGCGCGTACCCGTCACCAGACCCTTTCAATGCTTCCGTATGCGGGCATCGGCCAAAGATAGGACGCCAGAAGCGTTCCGAAACAGCTTCGGATTACCAACTGACCCTTTTCCCACTCTTTTAGCGGGCGGCGTGGCTCCCTTTGCCTTTTGGTATGAGGACGATCCCGCCGGGGGCTTTGTTCGGTTTCTCACGGAGCTGGAGTGCGAGCGTCTGATGGGCTTGCCCGAGGGCTGGACAAAATACGGCGCGGACGGCGAGGAAATACGGGCGGCCAGCCGCTACAAGGCGTTGGGGAACGCCATCGCCCTGCCCTGTGCCGAGTACATTATGGCGCGGATCAAG
>OHDT01000334.1_pt1 | contig 34106 bp, 27 predicted proteins | sample 1567061 | NCBI WGS metagenome assembly OHDT01 (sample SAMEA3879506, study PRJEB24766) | human gut metagenome | biome: human-associated habitat; feature: feces | place: USA | collected 1985/1987
TGGCGTTATCATGGACGTTACAACACCTGAACAGGCTAAGATCGCAGAGGCTGCCGGCGCATGTGCAGTTATGGCTCTTGAGAGAATACCAGCTGACATCAGAGCAGCAGGCGGAGTATCACGTATGAGTGATCCTCAGATGATCAAGGGAATCCAGAACGCTGTATCAATACCAGTTATGGCTAAGTGCCGTATCGGACATTTTGCAGAAGCTCAGATCCTTCAGGCCATCGAGATCGATTACATCGATGAGAGCGAGGTTCTCTCACCAGCTGATGATGTATATCATATCGACAAGAGACAGTTCAAGGTGCCATTTGTTTGTGGTGCAAAGGATCTCGGTGAGGCTCTCAGAAGAATCAATGAGGGTGCATCAATGATCAGAACAAAGGGCGAGCCTGGTACAGGTGATATCGTTCAGGCCGTAAGACATATGAGAAAGATGAACAGCCAGATAGCCGAGATCGTGAGCATGAGAACCGATGAGCTGTATGAAGCAGCAAAGAAACTTGAGGTTCCTTATGACCTTGTTCAGTATGTACACGAGAATCATCGTCTTCCAGTTGTAAACTTCGCAGCCGGCGGTGTTGCAACTCCAGCAGATGCAGCCCTTATGATGCAGCTCGGTGCTGAGGGTGTATTCGTAGGTTCTGGTATCTTCAAGTCAGGAGATCCTGCAAAGCGTGCTGCTGCCATCGTTCAGGCAACAACAAACTACAATGACGCAGATCTCGTAGCTAAGCTCTCAGAGGGACTTGGCGAGGCTATGGTTGGTATCAACGAGCAGGAGATCGCAATCCTCATGGCAGAAAGGGGTAAGTAGTATGCAGGTAGGTGTATTGGCAGTACAGGGAGCTTTCGCAGAGCATGAGCATGTACTTTCCGAGCTTGGTGTATCCTGCATCGAGCTGAGAAATGCTAAGGATCTTGAGAAGAAATATGATGCACTCATCCTCCCGGGAGGTGAGAGCACTGTTCAGGGAAAGCTCCTCAGAGACAGCGATATGTTCGATACGATAAAATCTCAGATCGAGGGTGGCATGCCAGTTCTTGCCACATGTGCGGGTCTGATTCTTCTGGCACAGCACATTGAAGGCGACGACACTGTACACCTTGGCACACTCCCTGTAACAGTAAAGAGAAATGCCTACGGCAGACAGCTTGGAAGCTTCCACACCGTGGCAGATCTCAAGGGTATCGGTGAGGTTCCTATGACTTTCATCCGCGCACCTTATGTGGCTGATGTCTCACCCGATGTTGATGTTCTTGCTACAGTTGATGACAAGATCGTGGCGGTCAAGTACGGCAAGCAGTTTGCCTTCTCATTCCACCCGGAACTTGACAGCGACTACAGCATTCACAAAGCATTTATAGAAAACATATAAAAGAATAAGCCTGGATCTAAGCGTTGAGGAAGTACCTCATTCTATGCTTGGATTCCGGCTTATTTTATTTCACTTATTTATATTATTCAAAAGATTATCTTTTTATCTGTCAGTATCGTTTACCTGTTTATTTCAGTTTATCAAGGCTTTCAAAATCTTTCATGCTCTCATGCTCTGGGTGCTTTGTGAGAGATTCCTCCTTCTCCTCTATCTTCTCAAGGAGCTCCTTGTACTCGTTGTCCTTGATATGATTACCTATGATCTCCGCCACGTCAGTGACAGTGACAAACGCAGATGAATCAATGGATCTTATTATACTCTTAAGCTCTCCTATCTCGAATCTCGTGAGAACACAATACAGCACTGTCTTATTGCCGCTTATCATGCCTTTTCCCTGCATGATAGTGACCGTTCTGCCAAGCTGTTTGTATATCTTGTCCGCTACCTCTCTGGCATCGTCAGTTATGATCATTGCAGCCTTCGCCTGCTCCAAGCCGGATTCCACCATATCAAGTACCTTTGAAGTTATAAAGTATGTAAGCAGACTGTACATGGCTCTGTCGAGTCCAAACAACAATCCTGCTATAGAGTATATAATGAGATTCATCCCAAGTACCAGCCTTCCAACCGGCCAGTCTTTCTTCTTATTCAGCATTATCGCCACGGTCTCTGTGCCGTCCAGACATCCGCCAAACTTGATTATGATTCCAACTCCAAGTCCAAGAATCACACCACCAAAGCATACAGCCAGTATTGTTTCCGATGTTGCATTCTCAAGAGGTTTAAATATCTCTACAAACACTGAAAAAACAATCATAGAATAGCCAGCCTTAACTATAAACATTTTTCCAAGCTGTCTCGATCCGATAATAAGAAATGGAACATTTAAAACGATCGTAAGAATACTGAGAGATATTTCCGTGAGGTTATTGATCATGATACCGATACCGATAACTCCTCCGTCAAGAATCGTGTTAGGAACAAGGAATTCTTCGATAGCAAATGCAGCTATCACCGCTCCAAGGGTCAGCATTACAAATTCCAGCAGCAAATTTAGTCTTTTTGTCATACCAATCATCCTTTCTTTTTGTTCGTCTGCACTACATGGACTCATCTGTATTGTTCTAGTTTCAAACCTCCCCGGTCAATCTTTACGCTGACCGCACCACATTCTATAGTGCTCTTTACACCTACTCCGTGAGCTTCCAACCTGTCTAGTGTCTCCGCGTGAGGATGCCCGTAACGGTTATCCGCCCCCGCAGATATAACCGCGAATTCAGGCGAGACGGCATCCAGAAAATCAACGCAACTTGAATAACGGCTTCCATGATGCCCCACCTTTAACACATCAGCCCTCACATCAGCATGTTCATCTAGCAAATACCTTTCTCCGGCTTCACCCAGATCCCCAGTGAATAACATCCTGTGTGACTGGTAATCCAGTCTTATGACCGCAGAAAGCTCATTTATATCATTTATACCAGTTTCTGGACCAGGATACAAGAAACTTAGCGATATCTTAGCCATATCTCTACCAAAAAGTTCATCCACACCTCCAGCAGACACCTCCATGGCATCTCCTTTTTTCATATACAGAATATTTACACCTGCATTTCCCGCCGCTTCCTTAAGCTCCTCAAAGTCATCCTGCATGCCGTAAAGCGGAAGCACTATGTTCTCTATGATTATTCCGGTATTTTCCGTCTGGAGTATATATTTCAGTCCTGATATGTGGTCACTATCCGCATGAGTCACAAATGCGTAATCTATATGGGCGGCCCCGTAATACCTGAGAACCGGGACTATAACGTATTCCCCGACCTGGCTGTTGTCCGATGAACCGCCATCTATCAGGATGTTGGCGCCTTTCCCCGATCTTATGAGAATCCCATCCCCCTGACCGACATCCATATACACAACGCGGAAATTCCTGTCATATGCCATGTACTCATAAGTCACACAGGCCACGGCGAAAAATACCGCCAGCACCGCAGCTCTCCTGACAATAGACCTCTCAATATTTTTCTGTCTGATCCTGCACAATAACCACAGCACTACAACAAGAGTCACATAATATACCGCAACCATCTCCACTGATACATGTCCTACATTTACACTGTATTCTGGCAATTTGCACATAAGTTCGCAAAGCACCCGGTACGCCGCCAATATATACCGTACCGGCATCGCAAGAAACTGTGCGGTCACAGAGGCAAATCCCCAGACCCCCGGCATCATGCCGAAAAATATTGCCGCCATTGAACAGAATATCAACACGGATACAAACGGCACCACCACCATGTTCAATACAACGGAATACAATGGAAACTGATAAAAATAGTAGACCACCAGAGGCGTTGTCGTCAAAGTTACAGACACATTGATCCGGAGTGCGGAGAGTCTGCCCCCATGTCCCACTATCTTTTCCAACATAGGATCTGCGACCGCTATCCCAAGTACCGCTGCAAAGGATAACTGAAATCCCGCATCCATGACTATGTACGGATCTGCCACAGCCTGTATAACACAGGCAATCCCGGCTGAAGTCATCATATCAGGGCTTCTGCCCTTTATCTTCGCCGCGACCACTACAGTCATCATGATGACCGCCCTGCACGTAGAGCTGGCTAGCCCTGTCATCATACCATACAGCACTATCACACATACCGAGACTATCCCCGGCATCACATTTGAACCGCTTATCCTCCTCAGCAGCTTAAACAATGTCATTCCTATTATCGCTATGTGGACACCGGATATTGCCAATATATGCGCTATTCCGTTAAGCTGGAAAAGTCTCTTTGTATCCCGGTCTATACCACTCTTTTCTCCAAGAAGCATAGCACGCATAACTGATGCATCCCTGACTGCCAAGTATCTGTCCAGTGTCTCACCTGCCTTTAGCCTGAAGCTATAAAGGAACTGCCTTATGGTGCTGTACCCTCTTCCCCTTTCTGTGATGACGGCATCCCTGCATATCATATATATTCCCTTATATGCATAATATGAACGTGCATCAAATTCACCGGGATTTGATGCAATGTCCGGTCTCTCAATTCTGCCGTAAACCGCAATCTGCTGCCCCATCTTTATGTCATCCACATTATCCATATACAGGATCAGTTTTGTACCAATGCGCTGATTATCCATGCTCTCTGTCTTTACGTATACATGATAGTCTTTGTTGGCATTTCTAACGTCATAAACACTACATACAACACGGCACCTGTCTATCTCCGTAATCTCATCGGCAAGCTGTCCCTGTCTGTCTACAGATCTTATGTTCATAAATCCTAAGAGTGTAACCAGTAGAAATATGTTTCCTGTCAATAGCCTTCTGTATATCGGATTACGAAAAAAAGACATGGCTGTACCGGCTCTGTCAGTACAAACTGACAAAACCAGCGCAGCCATTATCATCAGACCACTTACGATAACTGAATGTCCAGCTGCCACTGCATACGCCTCTCCAAGCGCAAAGCATACCGCTATCCAGAACAATGGTCTCTTTATGTTATTTTCCTCCTCACCGCACATAACCCTATCTAGTTACATACGAATAATCTCCTGTAAACTTTCTTTCCAGATCTATATCATTTAGCCTGTTTCCTGTGTTGTCAGGCCGCAGCTGAACTAAGTTCACATCATCAAGTTCGAGCAGTGAATCGACGATGGAATATACCAGGACATTGTCATCCACTCCTTCTTTTCCATTTACAAATGCATCGTTGAAGGTGACTGTACACAACCCGTCCTCAACACTTATGCTCTTCACCACTGTTTTGTTGTTAAGTGGTGTGACCGTTCCATCATAAGAGCTGCCAAGCCCTTTCATAACCTGTTCTGGAAGACTCTCTTTCTGTGAATAATCCAACGTGAGAGATTTCTCCACCAAAGCTGTCCCAGATGAATCCGGCATAAATATCCTTATCTCTTTTTCCGAATCAGTCATGTTGTCTATATCCGCAAATGATTCCAGCGTTAATTTATCCTTTACGACGTTGCTTTCATTGACTGTATCCACCATCTCATACACCACAATGTGTACCTGATCGATCTGACTCAGTGTCTTTACAAACGCCTCCTTGCTGAGCACTAGAGCATACGGATCAACATTCTCAAGATCAGCTTCAAATATGAGATTGACCGTTCCATACCCATCATATATATACCTCTGATAAGTCATTCCGGCAGGAACTGGTGTCCCAAACTTTGATGTACCTCCACCCTCAAGCAGGGCTTTCATGACCAGATCAACTGTATTCTCAGACGACAACTGCTGGTCAACATCCATTTTCTTCATGGAGATATCCGTCCATCCATCATTGATATAATAAATGTAAAAACCATCCTCCACAGAAGTTTTCTGATCTGTTATATTACTGGAATCACTGTCTGATCTGCATCCCCATATTACCAGCGTCAGCAACATAACCACAGCCGCCATGGCTATATTTTTTAAAATTTGTCTCATTTCAATCCTCTACTGTTCACCCAAAGGTACTCTAACTGTAAACGTTGTGCCTTTTCCAGGTTCACTATAAACATTTATTGTGCCTTTATGAAGAATAATGATGTTCTTCGTTATGGCTAGACCAAGTCCTGTTCCTCCAGTATCCCTGCTTCGCGCCTTATCCACCCTGTAGAAGCGCTCAAATATATGATTGATGCAGTCTTCCGGTATTCCTACCCCCGAATCCGCAACTTTTATATAAAAGTTCTTGTGATCAGAATTCAGCGATACCTTTATCCATCCACCATCAACATTGTACTTTATACCGTTCTCTATCAGGTTTGATATAGCAAGCGTGAACTTCACCTTGTCTATGCTGGCATGTATCTCTCCAAAACTCTCATATGACAGCTGTATACTTCTCTTGTCCGCCAGCGGACGCAGTCTCTTTAATATGAGATCCATGAATTCATCCATATCAACAGCTTCCTTATTAAGGCTGTCTGGTCCCTTGTCCGTCTTGACCAGAGTAAGAAGATCGCTTATGATCTCAGCCTCCCGGTCTATCTCCTGGACTATATCCTCCATGAATTCCCTGTACATCTCGGCAGGAACATTGCTTTGTGTAAGAAGTGATTCTGACAACACCTTCATCGAAGTGATAGGAGTCTTCAGCTCATGCGACACATTTGAAACAAACTCCTGTCTTGATTCCTCCAGCAACTGTGCCTTGTTGAATATATTATTGATATCCTTTGTCAGGCCCTTCATCTCACCAAACATGCCCGATGTATCCATCTGTTCAAGACTTCCACCCTTCATGCCCTCTATAATACCTCTTGTTCGGTTGACATCCCTCACAGACAGTTTGGCTATAAAGTACGCTGCAACCATGCCTAGTATAACCACAAGCGCAAACAGGTACATGGAATTGCGTCTGAGTCCTGCACTGTAGTTGTCAAGCTCATCGATCTTAACAGCAAAGATTATAACTGCATCCGTATATCCCTCACTGTCGACCACCGGCATTATCTTCCTGTACACTCTGTCATACTGCTCCGATACCTCCGGTGTCTTGCCAGTCATGACCTGAAGCACTTCAGGATCCGCCATATATTTGCCTGTTTCTTTGTCATAGGAATCCACCACTACTCTGTACCCAGGATCTATGACAAGTATCCTTCCTGACAGAGAATAAGCCATGGTCTTTATATCTCCCACGGCTTCTCGCATATCTCCATCCGCATTGTAACTGTTGACTGCATATACCGCATAGTCCGCACATGAATCCACCCGTCTGTCAAATTCCCGTTCGTTTCTCGCATCAACAGACCTTATAACGACCTCAAGTCCGATATACACTAAAACGGCAACACATACGACCACCATTACTGAGATTATCAGTCTCTGGCTGACCGTAAACCGTCTGCCTTCATCACTCTTCTGGGAGGCTTTAGGCTGTTCATCCTTGGCCTTATCCGCCTGGAGCTCTGCGTTGGAGCTTGTTTTTTTATTTTTCTCTACACCAACTGTATCTCTATTTTTTTTCATATCATCCCTTGAAGAAATATCCTACTCCCCATTTTGTATGAATGTATACCGGCTCACCTGGGTTTGCCTCGATTTTTTCTCTGAGTCTTCTGACATGGACATCAACCGTTCTCGCATCACCCGGATATGAATCTCCCCATATCGTACTCAGGAGCTCATTTCTAGAATATACCTTATTGGGATGAGCCATGAGGAGCTCAAGCAGATCAAATTCCTTCGCAGTGAGATTCAGCTCTTTGCCACCCACGAACACGCGGCGGCTATCCAGCTCAACCTTCATACCATTTACCTCCATGACATTGCTCTGCTTTACAGGAGCCTGTTTCTTGCCGCTTCTTCTGAGAATAGCCTTCATACGAGCCTTAACCTCAAGTATGTTAAACGGCTTTGTTATATAATCATCGGCACCGTACTCAAGGCCCATGATCTTATCCATATCCTCGCCCTTCGCTGTGAGCATGATTATCGGTACATTTGAAAACTCACGAACCATCTGACATACCTCTATGCCAGTATAAACAGGTATCATGATATCCAGAAGTACTATATCGTAATCATTGTTCTTTATCTTTTCAACAGCTTCACCGCCATCGTATGCGGTGTCCACCTCCATATCATCCTGCTCAAGGCTGAACTTCAATCCCTTAACTATCAACTTCTCATCATCAACAACAAGAACCTTTTTCATTGTAACTTCCTTTCTCTTCACTTTATCAAATTCCGTCTCTCCCGGGTCCTCTAATCTACAGTTATGTATGTCTCCAGTTTCCTATATATGCTGTCTCCTATACCACTGACATTCTTCAGATCTTCCTTGTCCGAAAATCTGCCATAAGTCTGTCGGTACTCAACAATCTGCCCTGCTCTGGTCTCACCGATACCGGGAAGTTCTGTCAGCTCCTCGACGCCAGCCTCATTGATATTGATGAGGCGGTCTGATCCAGCATCTGCCTGACCATTCTGATTTTTTCCAATGTCACTTTGGATATCCTCACCTTCCACCGGAAAATATATCTTCTGGCCATCGGCAGCCACATCCGCCAGATTAACAATATCTATGTCCGCATTCTCAGCAAAGCCACCCGCCACCTCAAGCGCATCATTGATCCTTGCATCAGCATCCAGCTCGTATACACCGGGCGACCTCACCGCCCCGCACACATAAACCTTTATCTTTCCCACTTTTTCAGATGAAATGTCTAAATTTGCAGTTTCTGAATCATCCGAATCCACAGTCTCTGAATCATCTTCATCTCCTGTCTCCGTGGACTGATTGCTAGAAACTGCCTCCATATCTTCATATAAGGAGATCTCTCCGCTGCCACATCCACAGGCAGTGATACATATGAAACCCACAAATATAAAAAACAGACCTTTGCGTATTAACATTTGTATTTTTTTTAATATTTTATTCACTGTGCCGACACCTCCTGTGTCTGCACGGAATTACACAGGTTCATTGTATCTAATCATTTTATATTTTACAACAATATATTTCTAATTTATTTCATTTTTGTTACTTTTTTCACAAAACAACCCTTTTCTACACATCAGATTGATAGTTTTTACAATACAACAAAAAAACAGTATACTGTCACCCTTATCAAAGCATCTGATGCCCCTCAAATATGGTGATGTATACTGTTTTTCAAAGTAGCAAATGCAGCCTTGCTAGATCATATTATATGCTGTCCATTCCTAGAACAATGGCTCCTTGAGTATAGCTGTTCCGATACCCTTCTGGGTGAAGAACTCAAGAAGCAGGCAGTGCTGGAGACGTCCATCAAGGATATGCACTCTTGAAACCCCGTTCTCCATGGCTGAGATACAGTTGTTAAGCTTTGGAAGCATACCACCTCCGACAACCCCATTCTCTATGATGTCCTTTGCCTCATGTATATCCATCTCTGAGATAAGAGTTGACTTGTCCGTAGGATCAATGAATACGCCTTCGATATCTGTGAGGAATACGAGCTTCTCAGCCTCAAGAGCTGTGGCAACTGCACATGCTGCGTCATCCGCATTGATGTTGTAATCCTCATAATTCTCATCCACGCCTATAGGTGCAATAACAGGAATGAAATCGTCCTCGATGAGCGAAGTGAGCAGTGATGTATCAACCTTTGTTATCTCTCCCACATAACCTATATCCTTGCCACCCGGGAACTTCTTCTTGACTGTGAACATACCGCCATCCTTGCCGCTGATTCCAACTGCCTTAAGTCCGATCTTCTGCATGAGGCTTACAAGGCTCTTGTTGACCTTACCAAGAACCATCTCTGCGATCTCCATAGTCTCTGCATCTGTCACACGGAGACCATTGATAAATTCTGCCTCCTTGCCAACCTTCTCAACCCACTTGCTGATCTCCTTACCGCCACCGTGTACGATGACCGGTTTCATACCTACAAGCTTCAGCATGGCAACGTCCTTTATAACATTGTATTTGAGATTCTCGTCAAGCATGGCGCTTCCGCCGTACTTGACAACCACTGTCTTGCCCTGAAATTTCTTGATATACGGCATAGCCTCTATCAGTGTCTGTGCCTTCTCAATTACCTGATCTACTGTGTAATCACCTATAACCATTTCTCTGTCCTTCTTTCTTCTATATTATATTTCTTGTATTTCCAAGTGTATCTTTTAGGGGTTAACCCGATCAATATCGCTGATTAATACACCATATTCAGTCAGTCTATTTTTTATTGACTACAGTCTATTTTTTGAATTTACATTTTATTTCCTATAATCCGCATTTATCTTGATATAGTCATATGTGAGATCGCAACCCCATGCTGTGGCTGTCTCATCCCCCATATTCATATGTGCCTTGAGCTTTATCTGTTTCTCTGAGAGTATGTGACTGGCTTCTTTCTCATCATAATCCGTCGTCACTCCATGCTTTACAATCTCAAGATGTCCTGCCACGCTGGATATCTCTATATCTACCCTGTACGGATTGAATTTCACTCCGCTCTGCCCCATGGCACATACTATTCTGCCCCAGTTGGCATCGGCACCATACATGGCACACTTTACAAGATTGGAGGCCACTATAGCCTTTGCCAGATGCCTTGCAGTATCCTTATCAGGCATACCCGACACATCCACCTGAAACATCTTGGTAGCGCCCTCTCCGTCCGAGGCTATCGCCCTGACAAATGCTCTGTTGATATATCTTATCGCTTCGACAAATGCAGAAAAGTCTTCATCGGTCTCCAGCAGTTCCTCATTACCCGCCATACCATTTGCAAATATCATGACAGTGTCGTTGGTGGACATATCTCCGTCCACTGACACCATGTTGTATGTATCGACCACATCAGCCTTAAGCACCTTGCCCAGCAGCTCTGAGCTGATATTCAGGTCTGTCGTTATGAAGCTGAGTACGGTCCCAAGGTTTGGATTGATCATTCCGGATCCCTTGCACATGCCTCCTATGGTGACCTGCTGCCCTTTGATCTCTAAAGTTACGGCTATCTCCTTCTTATAGATATCCGTCGTCTTTATCGCCTCCGCGGCATCCACTCCGGCATCTATAGAATATGAAAGCGCCGGCACCAGCATATCTATACCGCTCTGTATGACATCCATCGGAAGTCTCATTCCTATGACTCCTGTAGAAGCCACCGCAACCGTGCTTGGATCTATGCCAAGGCTCTTACCTACATGCGCCGCCATGGCCTCCGCATCATGGATTCCCTGTTCTCCTGTACAGGTATTTGCCACACCGCTGTTTACAACCAGTGCCTGACACATTCCCACATTCTGGCAAAGCTGCCTGTCGTATATGACCGGTGCTGCCTGAACCATGTTCTGTGTAAATGCTCCCGCTACATGTGCAGGAACATCACTCACCAGAAGTGCCATGTCTTTTTTCAGTTTATTTCTTCTTATTCCAACATGTAGTCCCGCTGCACGAAATCCAGCAGGAGCTGTCACGCCTCCCGGAATTATCTTCATCCTACCACCTTATTTCCAAATTTATGGGAAAACAGGAGCCATGCGGAGACCCTCTGCCTCGTCAAATCCAAACATGATGTTCATGTTCTGAACCGCCTGACCTGCAGCACCCTTTACAAGATTGTCAAGTGCGCCCATGGCGATGACTCTGTTTGTTCTCTCATCTATCTTAAAGTTGACATCCACATAGTTGCTGCCCTCAACCCATCTTGTCTCAGGACATACATCCTTGTCGAGGACTCTGATAAATCTCTCATTTGCATAGTACTTATCGTATGCGGCTCTCACTGTATCGTAATCGACCTTCTCCTTGAGGTTGGCATATGCTGTCACAAGTATTCCTCTGTTCATAGGAACAAGGTGTGGAGTGAAGTTGATAACTATCGGACTGCCATTCGCATATCCAAGCTGCTCCTCTATCTCAGGGGTATGTCTGTGTGTCGTAACTCCATAAGCCTTTATGCTCTCATTGACCTCACAGTAAAGATTTGCGATCTTCGCGCCTCTTCCTGCACCTGATGTTCCGGACTTGGCGTCAACGATGATGGAGTTGGCATCAACCAGACCTTCCTTAACCAGTGGGTAGAGTGAAAGGATGGAACATGTTGTGTAGCATCCAGGGTTTGCAAGAAGTCTGCACTTCTTTATATCCTCCCTGTTGATCTCACAGAGACCATACACAGCCTCGTCAATAAACTGTGGGCTCTTATGCTCTATCTTGTACCACTTCTCATAAGTAGCAACATCCTTTATTCTGAAATCTGCACTGAGATCTATGATCTTCACCTTTGACAGAATCTCCTCATTCACCAGTGATCCGCACAGTCCCTGTGGTGTAGCTGTAAATATGACGTCTACTTTTGATGCAAGCTCCTCCATGTTGTCGTCCATACACTTTGCGTCCACGATCTGGAACATATTACCGTATACCTGATAATATTTCTGATCGATAAAGCTTCTTGAACCGTACCATACGATCTCCGCTTCCTTATGTCCAAGAAGGATTCTTACTATCTCCTGTCCTGCGTATCCTGTCGATCCGATAATTCCTACCTTAATCATAACTGCCTCCATATATATGTAAAAATTTATATTTCCATTCCCACGGATTTGTCTTAAGGCATATCCTGTTTGATTGTATACCCACTTAGTCAGCCTAGTCAACATTCATCTAATCAGACGATATGTTATCCCTCCCGCAAAAAACTTTTTATAATTATACATTTTGATTGCATATTATGCAATGGTTTTTTTGAATATTTGCATAATCATTAAAAATATACGGTTTATCAACGTTTTTGCCGCCATTTAGCTATGTATACATGCATAAATCGCATGCATATTATACGCTGATTGAATGGATATTTTGAAAAATTGCTTGCATAATATACATTTGCGTTGTATAGTTCATGTAGGCGAAAAATGGAATATATTATAAAGTAATTTTTCAAAACACTATATTTATAGGAGGATTTATTAAAATGGCTAAAGAAAAAGTTGTACTGGCTTATTCAGGCGGTCTTGATACCACTGCCATCATCCCATGGTTAAAGGAGACATACGGATACGATGTTATCTGTGCATGTATAGATGTAGGTCAGGAGAGCGAGCTTGAGGGACTTGACGAGAGAGCAAAGTATTCAGGAGCTGAGAAGCTTTACATCATCGATGTTGTAGATGAGCTCTGTGATGAGTACATCATGCCAACAGTTCAGGCTGACGCTGTATATGAGAACAAGTATCTTCTCGGTACTTCATTTGCAAGACCTATCATTGCAAAGAAACTTGTTGAGGTTGCACGTAAGGAAGGCGCTGTTGCCATCTGCCACGGAGCTACAGGTAAGGGTAACGACCAGCTTCGTTTTGAGCTTTCTATCAAAGCTCTTGCACCGGACATCAAGGTTATCGCTACATGGAGACAGCCTGAGTGGACTATGCAGTCACGTGAGGATGAGATCGCATTCTGTAAGGCACACGGCATCGATCTTCCATTTGATGCAAAGCATTCTTACAGCCGTGACCGTAACATCTGGCACATCAGCCATGAGGGCCTTGAGCTTGAGAATCCTGCAAATGAGCCAAACTACGATGACCTTCTGGTTCTCTCAGTTACACCTGAGAAGGCACCTGATGAGCCTGAATACATCGATCTTGACTTCGAGAAGGGCTACCCTGTAGCACTCAACGGCAAGAAGATGAAGACTTCTGATATCATCCGTGAGCTGAACAAGCTCGGCGGAAAGCACGGTATCGGTATCATCGATATCGTTGAGAACCGTGTTGTCGGCATGAAGTCACGTGGTGTATACGAGACACCTGGTGGAACTATCCTCACAGAGGCTCACAAGCAGCTTGAGGAGCTCACACTTGACCGTGATACCATGGAGTACAAGAAGCTTGTCGGAACAAAGTTCGCAGCACTTGTATATGAAGGAAAGTGGTTCTGCACTCTCCGCGAGAGCCTTTCAGCATTTGTTGCCAAGACTGAGGAGCGTGTAACTGGTCATGTAAAGATGAAGCTCTACAAGGGTAACATCATCAAGGCTGGTACTACATCAGATTATACTCTGTACTCAGAGAGCCTTGCTTCATTCACAACTGGCGACCTCTACGATCACAAGGATGCTTCAGGTTTCATCAACCTGTTCGGTCTTTCAATGAAGGTTCGTGCTATGATGGATCAGAAGCGTGAGGAGAAGGACAACGCTAACAATAAGTAATTTATTATAGTGTAGACATGAAACATCCCCCATCATACTCGTTATGAATATGATGGAGGATGTTTTTTTCTTGACAAAACAAAAAGACTGAAATAGAATATATCAAAAGAAATGGGTTTTCACCGTACAGTTTTACGACTCAAGCGGGCTGCTCGTTTCTTTTTTTATTGTGGTAATATCATGCAGGTACTTATTACCATCCTCTGAATGTTTTATAAGAAGAATAGCTGTGAATATATTATATCTATCTAAATTGCCCGTTTTATCATCATACACAGGCAGTCCAAACCTTATATCATATCTATACCAACCATATTTAGCATCTTTATTATGCTTTTGCTCTTTATTCTCTTCCCAACGTGGATTTTGGCTATTTTTATTAGCTCTGGAATTCCCTGTGATGCTGATGCCTTTGCCTTTTTTCTTGCACCTTTTAATGCAATTCTGCTTTTCGAACCTGCATATTCAGACGGAAATTCTTTTCCAATATAAACAACATCATTTGTTTCTGTAATTTCATAACAATCCGATATATAGCCTTTTAAGTATTTTTCTATCTGCTGCCAATCATCTTTTGATAAACCTTTAAATTTTTTGTCATTAATAATTACTATTTGATTATTATTTTCGTCCGTTATTATACTAACATTCCTGTTTTTTATCATTCAGTAACTCCTTTATTATTTTATATTTGCCAAAAATCATTATGGAAATTAAACTATAGAAATTTCAGATCACTTATTTCTACTAAAAAAGAACTAAAATCTTATTTGAGAACAATGAGTAAAACTCCATCATTGTCAAGAACTCTCTCACTATGTATCTGCATTATATCAATGCTAGCGAAGATGTAAACCCACTTATAACGAATTTACACTTTCTTAATGAATTTATACACATCGTATATCTCGACGATATTTGAATGTATATCTATAAAAAAAGATCCGGAGCCGAAGCTCCAGATCTCCCTAAATACATATCATTTACAATATCGCTGCACCAACGTACATTATTTTAAATTACAGTCTATATATTCCATATATGACTTTTTCCCAACTTCTGATTCATTTTCCACATACCACTCTGCGCATTCTTTCAATCCATCTTCCAATGATATTGTCTCCGGATATATTTTGTTCTGCTGCTGCACATCGAGATAATATTCATAGTTATAAAAACTGAAATAATTTCTCTGTTCTATATCCTCACTGACATTTACAAACGCAGGGATCTTATCAAAGCAGGCGTAACACATCGTCACCCAGTCTTTTATAGTGACCGGCTCCACATTTCCCACATTCATGATATGAGTCTCCGGCTTTTCCTCTATTACTCTCTCCATCAGGATACAGAGATCCTTCACATGGAAGAACTGCAACTTCATTCCACCATCTCCGGGCAGATAAAATGGTCTGTCCGCCCTGGCGCAGTCAAATACAAAAGCCTCCCTGTATACATTGTTCATAGGTCCATAAATATATGGTGGTCTGAGTATGTAAGCATCACTCACTCTGTCAAGTAATGCATCCTCCGCAGCAATCTTATCCGTACCATATGACCCCCAGTATCTGTTGAGTGCCCGTTCTGAATCTTCACGGAATGGCTGATCTCCATACTCTGGATACACTGCACTTGAGCTGATCATGATATACTGACCAAATGAACCAAGGCTGTCACATAAGTCTGTGATATCTTCTGCATTATATGCGGTTATGTCCGCCACAACATCAAAATAGATGTCTTTGAGTTTGTCTCCCAGGTCATGCCTGTCCGCTTCTATAAGCTTCGCACCTGGAACCTGCGGTCTTGAATTTCTGTTGACCACATACACCTCATAGCCTTTGTCCACAAAATACCGCGCCGCATACCGGCTTACAAATACTGTGCCACCCGTTATTAGTATTTTCTTCATGGAGAGCCTCCTTTAAATTGGGATTTTTTATCTACTCACCAAGTTCCAGCACCACGCTCTCATTTCCAGCTAATTTCACTGAACTAAGGTCTGACACACCTGTCTCACCAGAACTTGAATAAAGTACATTTGTAACTGTTATGTCTCCGCACTCTGCAAGTGATACCGTCTGATCGCCCTCTGCAAAATTGTGCACCACCAGCAGCTTCTGTCCATCCGTCTCACGGAAGTATGCTGTCACACTGTCACTTGTGAGCGATGCCGCTCTGTAACTTCCTTTCATAAGTGCAGGATTGTCCTTTCTCAGTGCTATCAATGTCTTGTAATATGAATACATTGAATCCGGATCTTTCATCTGCTGGTCAAGTCCCTTTGTCTCTGCATTCTGATTGTCCTTTTCCCACGACGTATTATATGTACTGTCACCTCCCCAAAGGAAAGGCGTCCTTATCATCTCATCCGGCTTACTGCCGTACATTCCAAGCTCCTCGCCATAATATATATATGGATTGCCTGGAAGCGTCATATATACCGCCGCAATCTGTCTCGCCTTATCCAGGCTGTTCACCGACGATGCTATCCTGTCCTGATCGTGATTTGCTCCAAATATTCCATTCAGATAGTTGGCATCCACGCCGTCATATTTATTCTGTATATTCTCTATCGCCACGGAAAGAGAATCACCAAAGCCTGGCACCGCCATGCCTTTCTGTACGCAGTTCAGTATCTTCTGCTGAATTGCAAAATCAAACTTTGTGTCAAATGGCTGGACATAATTTTCCAGCACCTTGTCATCCTGCCATACCTCCCCCACCAGGTATACATCAGGATTTATGCTCTCACAATAACTGGCAAATTCGTTCCACCAGGTGATATTTGCCGTTTCAGAATCTTCCTGCTGCCTGAACTCGTGTGCCCCATAGATATGAACTGCGGCGTCCATACGGAAACCGTCAAGACCAAGCTCTAACCAGTGACCGGCGGCATCCTTCGCAACCTGTCTCACCTCTGGATTGTTGTAGTTCAAATCCGGCATATCCGCGCCGAACACACCATAATAATAGAAGTTTCCTTCCTGGTGCCACACCATATCTCCCCAGCTTGATTTGTCGAGAAGATGATTGCAGTCTTTCTTGTCGGTCTTGTACACCCACCTGTAATAATCTCTGTACTCGCTGTTCTCATCGGACTTTGCCGCCTGAAACCACGGATGATTGATACTGGTGTGATTGATGACCAGATCCATGATGACCTTCATGCCTCTGCTGTGTGCCTCATCAAGCAATCTCTTAAGATCATCCTCTGTTCCGTAATCGGGATTCACCGTCACGTAATCCGTCACTGAATATCCGTGGTAGGTATCGGATGCTGTGATCGGCATGAGCCATATCCCATCAATTCCGAGCTCCTGCAGATAGTCAAGCTTCTCCGTGACGCCATTCAGATCGCCTATACCATCACCGTCTGAATCGGCAAATGATCTGACAAATATCTCGTAATACACACCGCGATTACCCTCTTCATCAGTCTTCTTACGAGTCTCTGCCGTAAATTCCGCCACGTCATACGAATCACTTGAGTATGTTCCCTCTACATAAGGCTCATCCTTGTCTTCCGCAGCTTTTTTTGACTCCTGTCCATCTTCTTCTGATGCTCCGGCATCTGCCTGATCGTTTGTCTGACCATCCGCCAAAGTCTCTGCTTCTGACGACGCAGCACCGTCCGCTCCGTCATCTGTTTTGCCGCACCCTGTACCGAGTCCAAGTGTCAGGGCCAGCATAACCACTGCAAGTCTCTTCTGCAGTCTGAGTAAGTTGTTCTGTTTCAGCACTTTCTTTTTAAGCACTTTCTCGTTCCTCCTAAACTCCCTCCGTTTTTTATTATAACAGACCATGCCTCATAACTTCCAGTGTAATATTGTTCTTACCACCTATTTGAAAGTACCTCTCCTTTAAGATACAGATTTCCCCGGACATCCTCTTTCACCACCGACATCTGTCCCTGATTCACCATATATGAAATATTCTGTCTTGAACACTCAAGCATGTCACAGCTCTCTGTCGTATCAATAATGTTACGTCTTACAAATGTCTTAAAATCCTCAAGTCCAAGAGGAACCTTCTCTCCTGACTCATACAAAATGTCTGCAGGAATATCAATCGAATCATTGAATGTGACAAAGTACCCTCCAGTGCCAAGCTTACCAGACCTGTAAAGTCTGTCATTTTCCAGAACTTTATCCAATCCAGCCAGCCTGTCAATCGGCTGTGCTGCACTATCGTTTTTTGATATATTTTTCAAATTTATTTTTCTCGTATTACCATCTGCGAAAAAGCACAAAATATTATATGCACCCAAAATAACACACTCCGACAGATTTTTTTGCTGGCGTTCAACTACAAATTCCGGGAGCTTATCAAGCTGCCTGATATACATTTCGTCCTGTGAACATCTTCCCTCGGATATTTCAAGAAATTTCATTTCGTCGTATTCCTTGAGGTGATGAACTTTGAGTATATCTGATATATTCTGCCTGCCACTCGGGATCACCCTCCCCCTTACCCACAGGGCGCTCACATCTCTCGGTATTGTATATACCTTATTCTTCACATAGCTTGCAAATAAAAATGGCGCTGACCATTCATCCAGATATTCCTGTAATTCAACTATACATGTGCGCTCCTTCTCAAAATAGAGAAGTGCTCCTACAGTTTTCTCCTTGTCGCCATCTATAATTTCAAAGATTTTCATAAACCTTGTACCTCTTATATATCATGTTCCATACTGTGTCTATAAATACATCTGACACTATGCCTCTAAGTCCGTCAAAAATAAACTCTTTATCTGTTATATAAAGCTTATTTGGGAAAACATCCTTTTTTTCTCCTATCAGTTTCAAGTTCTCCTGACATGAAAATCCACCAATAAAATTCTGGCATCTCTTATCTTCCATAATATCTGTTTCTGACACTTCCTCATCGGAATTACAAAAACACAAAAGAGATAAACCATGATCGAACAACGGAGCCATCCTTATCGTTCTCTTCCTTGAATTTCGAAGCACCTCTATATTTGCCCCATGGCGATCCCTGTTCAGGATAATATAATCAAGTACGATCATACGGTCTATATATTCTTTCCAGCCACATCTCACACAAAAATCATAGCGGCTCTCTCCCTTTATAGCATTTAGTCTATAATAATCATCAAGTGCCAGCTTGCTTTCACCGCGCTCCTTAAAGTCTTTAGAGGCACACAGGTAAGTGTCATACGCTTTTCCCTCTATTTCTATACGGCTGTTTATCAACTCATAATCCAGGTGTTCCACCCCAAGAACTGTGAGCAGTCTATCCACTATCAACTCATTTACACACTCATGTCCAACTACGCCATTTAATGGATCAAATCTTGAAAGTTTATAATATATCTTACTCCCATTCAAATTGGATTCCGACTTTAAAAAAGTTCCTGCAGTTCCACTTGAACTCCTTATATGAGACCATCGAAGGAATGTAAGATCCTGTTTTTCGTGTATTATTTTCATTCATATCCTCCTTTGACACATCCAATAATTAAATAGTACTGCTTGTATAGTATTTGACGCGCGTCAAATACTATACATACATAATACATACGTATTTGACGCGCGTCAAACAAAAAATATTATTAATTTTTCTAAGCCATAGCCCTGCCGGCGGTCTTGTACCTGTCAACGATCACTCCAACAAGTGTGAACAGAACGGCAAAGAGCACCTGTACTCCCATGCTCACAAATATTCCTATCACCGAACTGCCAGATGTGAAATTGTCGATGGCGTCTGTCGCATTTGCATACCAGTATGCCGGGAGAAAATGTGCTATCGCCATCACAGTGTCACTTAAGAACTCTCTCGGCACAAATATCCCGCAGAGGAATGCCATTCCAAGTGATATGACATTAGCACACATGGAAAGAATCTGTTCATTCTGAGTAAGCTTGCTAACTAGAAATGCCAGCGAGAGTGCTACACAGGCATACACCAGCATATTGAGTATGAACATTCCGCCCCTTGCTGAGACTATATCATATTTTATAAGTATTCTGGAAAGTGCTATAAATACTACAGACAATACGCATCCAGTAAACATCATCCCCAGGACAAGTTCCCTGTTCAGCCTGAAAAATTTGTATGATGAGCACTCTATTCTCGCTCTAAGCTTTTTCCTGTTATATACCTGCAAAACAGGCGCTACCCCAATTATCATAACGCAGATCATGACCCACCCCAGATAGTTGTAAAAATTATATAACATGGAATGTCCTGCGGTCTTTCCTTCAGCCATATCGACTTCAGCCTTCTGCTCAAGTGCCGTCCTCGCTCTCTTATCGGCATCGTTCACATCATCTCCGGCCCTATTGTACAGAGACACCATATTCATGTAGCTGTCAAGCCTTGTCTCAAACAGCATGGACGCCTGACTTCCGGGGATAGTCGTTATCTCAAGCAGACCATCCGCAGTATCATTTGCCCATGCATCGCCAAAGCCATCTGGTATCCTGATCACACAATCCACCGCCCTGTTGTAGAGAGCATCCTGAATACCTCGTTCGTCCATATCAACGCCATCTACAATCTGCTGCGTATCACTCAGGTAAGCCATCAATTTTCTGCTCATCTCACTGCCATCCTCATCGCTCACCGCATATTTGATCGTTTTATCCTTATAATAGTTCTGTGGATCTGTGTTTCCCACATTGATGAACACAATCATGACTCCACACAGGATTCCCACATACATGATCATCTGCCCAATATATTTTCTCAAAACCTTGAAAAAAGATTTAAACACTTGCATATCTGTTCCTCCTTACCATGAGAATCCCAACTGCTATGAGCACCACAGCCTCAATAGTCATTATGACGATATTCTCAGTGAAAACCTGGTGGTCACTGTAAACATTCAGCGCATAGAATGAATCCGATATCAGAGCCGCGGGATTGAGTTTATTTATAATCGGCACGTGCTGCTGTATCTCATACTTTATCCCGTTTATACACAGATCAGAAAGGATGGACATCACCATGGATATTCCGATCACAATACCTATCTTGGTTCCCTCAGCAAGCTTTGATATAGCCCCAACTATGACTCCAATTGCCAGACCGATAAAGCAGCCCACAAACAGAGTGAGCAGGATCTCCCATACTCTGTCGCCAAAATCCACTCCTATGCAGGACATGTATATAAAGCTTATGACCTCGACCACAAAATGTATAAGCAGCAGTGCAGCAAACTCTGCCAAAACAAATGTCATTTTTCTCTGTGGGGACACATTTTTTCTCTTTCCCGTAGCGCTCACATTTGCCTGAAGATTGCTCATCATCTCTATAGATGAAAGTGATGCAAACAGACAGCTCATGGCAAATATGGCATAGAAATAATTGTTATACACGTTCTGACTGCCCTCGGTGCTGGCTTTCTCTGTATAATATGATCTCTGTTCTGAGAGCTTTTCCACAAGGTTCGACATATCACCCACGCCGGAAGTCCCAGACATATACTGTTGGAGTCCGATGCCATCCTTATATATATCCATAAGTGCATGCTCGTACTGCTTGTACTCGGAAAGCACTGTCTCAAGTATGCTCGCATTGACAGAACTCTCCGCAACCGTGAGCTTCACATCATCCGTATATATGATGCCCTCGACCTCTTCATCAGCCAGTGACTTCTCCGCATCGCTTTCGCTCATCCTCGTAACCGACAGAAGGGCGTCATCGCCCTCCGACAGCGCATCCAGCATATAATTAAGTCCATTTGCCGATTCATCCTCAGTGACCACCGCCACCTTGATATTACTAAACATCTCATCCTGTTCATATATGTTGCCAAATGCCATGTACATAAATGTGGCAAGCAGTATCGGAAATACCAGTGTCCAGAAAATAGACACCTTGGCACGCATCAATATCTTTATCGTATATAGGAAATCCCGTATAAACATATTTCTCTCCTTTTAATCCCGGTTCATCTGAAATATACAAATATCAATTCTTTCAACAAATCCATAATCCAGCTTACATTCAAATCAGTCTCTGAGCTCCTTGCCTGTGATCTCCAGGAATACATCATTAAGCGTTGGGAGCTCCGTGACTACCCTGCCAAATGATATGTCGTGCTCCTTGAAAAATTCCATGAGTCTCACCAGATTGTGTCTTCCGCCGGAATATCTAAGTGTAAGCATGCTTCCGTTATATTCGTTCTCATACACATGTGGCTGACTGCGAAGCTCCGACATCTGTTCGCCTGTAAGTCCAAGCACTTCAACCTTTATGGTCTCTGTATTCTTGATCATCTTCTTGAGCTCATCCTTCGTTCCGACTGCAACAGATTTACCTTTGTCCATGATGACTATCCTGTCGCAGATCTGCTCTACCTCCTCCATATAATGAGAAGTGTACACGATGGTCGCGCCTTCCTCATTCAGACGTTTTATCCCCTCAAGTATTCTGTTGCGGCTCTGCGGATCAACTGCCACTGTCGGCTCATCGAAAAATATAAGCTTTGGCTTATGCGCTATTCCGCAGGCAATATTCAGTCTTCGGAGAAGTCCTCCTGATAGCTTCTTTGGAAAGAACTTTCTGTAGTCTGCTATGTCCACGAAATCCATGGTTTCTTCAACACACTTTTGTCTCTTCTCCTTATCCTTTATATAGAGCCCACAGAAATAGTCGATATTTTCATACACAGTGAGCTCATCAAAAACTGCTACATCCTGCATTACAACTCCAATCTTCCTCTTGATATCGTAGCTGTCTGGTTTCATTTCTTTTCCAAATACTTTTATGTCTCCCTTGTCAAATGTGAGCAGGGACAATATACAGTTTATAGTTGTCGTTTTTCCAGATCCATTTGGGCCAAGAAGCCCCAGTATCTCCCCTTCCTTCACCGTAAGGCTGAAATGATCCAGCGCCAGCAGATCCTTATATCTCTTCACCAGATTCGTAACTTCTATTGCATTTCCCGAATTACTCATGTATGCCCTCCTGTTTTAACACGATACTTTTACTCTTATTGTCTCCATTTGCAATCATGACAGTTTGCAATACCCGTGCGCTTGCATTCTTTATTGTATAATCCCATTATATACACCTCAGATCTGTTTTCACAGTGAACAGCGTCATCTTCACAATGTGACATTTGTCATGTTCCTTTTTTTAGAATATTTATTTATAATGAAAGTGTTAGTATGCTGTATACATACCGCCGGACATCTGATTTGTCTATGTGATATGGTATCCATCTATTCACATTTTGGAGATTTTACATTTCGGAGATTCTACATTTTGGAGATTTTAAACATGAAACACATCGTCAACAAAGGTCTGCTGCTGATTGCAGCGTTTGTCCTTATATATACACAACACATTGCTGTAGACACCAGGCTTATCGCCGCAATTCTTTTGTCTATGATCGCAAGTGCCATCTATCCGGCGCTTTCAGGCATCAGTGCATCCACAGCAACCAAATACGACAGAACGGGCATACAAGGCGGAATATATTCTCATCTGTGCGAGACATTGATATGCCTTTATCTCATCTCCGTTTTTTTTCTTGAGCCGATGTACTTTTTTGTATCTCTGGTAAGCTATGACATATACAGATACAGACAGCGCTTTTCATCTGCACTGCTTGTACTGTTATCTGTCTACACTGTTACCGAAAATACCTGTGCAGTATTTCTCCCGCAGTTATGTCTTGTAGCATTTTCGCTGATATTAAGCGTGTATAGCTGTCATGTTGACTCTCTCCGCTCCGAGCTTCTGTCCCTTAGAGACAACACTGCCGAACACGATATGCTGGTTGCAGAAAATACCCGCCAGCTGCTTAGGAACCAGGACAATATGGTGCTCACCGCAACCCTGTCGGAGCGAAACAGGATCGCAAGGGAGATACATGACAACGTAGGCCACATGCTGACAAGATCCATACTCCAGACAGGAGCTATCAAGGTCATAAACAAAGATGAACGACTGACAAAACCTCTGGAACAGCTGCAATCCACTCTGGATACAGCAATGGACAGCATGAGAAACAGCGTGCACGACCTTCACGACGAATCTGTAAATCTTCGTGTCGCACTTAACGATATAACTGCAGGTGTCCACGATATAGATATCATTCTTGACTATGATATGTCTGACAAAATACCTAAGGATGTCAAATATTCATTTATCAACATAGTAAAAGAATCTATAAACAACACGCTTAAACACAGCAATGGAGACCATATGGATATACGCCTGCGCGAGCATCCCGCTTTTTACCAGCTGAGTATCGCAGACAACGGTACAGATATACATATGAGCGGTCAGGGAATGGGACTTTTCAGTATACAGGAGAGAGTCAACATGCTTGGTGGAAGCCTGAAGCTGTCCACCGATAACGGTTTCAGACTTCTTATAACAATAATGAAAGGAAGGGATCATGACATATGAATATAGTTATAGTTGACGATGATCAGCTGGTGGCCTTGTCTCTTCAGACCATACTTGAGGCTGACGACAATATACACGTATCTGCCACCGGCTGCAGTGGGTCAGAGGCAGTCCGGCTTTACAACAAATACTCTCCCGATGTCCTTCTCATGGACATCAGAATGGAGGATATGAACGGACTTGAAGCGTCGGAAGCCATAATCGCAGCCCACCCGGATGCAAGGATTCTTCTGCTCACCACCTTCTCCGATGATGAGTACATAATCAAAGCTCTGAGTCTCGGCGCAAAAGGGTATATTCTAAAACAGAATTTCGAATGTATTGCCCCAGCCGTAAATGCGGTATACAACGGACAGACCGTATTTGGCGAGGAGATAATAGGAAAACTTCCTGACCTTCTTGGGCACAGTGAATCACACTCTACTGATGTTGAAAGATCACCATTTGCCGATACACAATACGAGATAAGCTCCAAGGAAATGGATATTATACGTCTTGTAGCTGACGGACTGAACAACAAAGAGATTGCATCCAGACTTTTTCTGAGCGAGGGAACCGTTAGGAATTATATAAGTTCAATTCTCGACAAACTCTGCCTTCGCGACAGAACCCAGCTTGCATGCTTTTTCTATAAAAATTTAAAACATTAAGAACTTTCTATTTTATGCACACACATCCATACATGCAAAAAGGATTACAGACCTTATCTACGGCATATTGCCGTTTCCTGATCTGTAATCCTTTTTTTGTTGTGATGCCTTTCTGAATATCGGGAACCTTAACAATATCGTTAAATTCCTATTACCATGTTCCATATAACATGTTGCCTGTATCCGGGTGAAAGATACTTTATACACTACTGAAGCGAGGCATCTACACTTACATACTCTGTTGAGATATATCCTACTGATCCATCATAAAGCTGAACACCGATCCAGCTCTCATCCTGTGATACAACATCAAATACCTCTCCACTGTTTACTGTCGCAATGGCATCCGAGTCTGATGCCTGCTTTGCATATACGTCAACACCATCATAGAGTACCGACGCTGTTACGCCTGCCATAACCTCTGTCTTCTCTGTTGTACTCTCCTCTGTTGTTACTTTATCTGTTGTGCTATCTGTTATACTCTCTGTTGTCGCCGACGAACTTCCCAGCCCGCTGCTTGCTACTCTTGCGGTATCATTGGCAGCTACATATCTGTCTGCCGGGATTGCCGCATCCATAGCCATATCGACGCTGCCATCAGCCATCATGACCGCTTTACTCTGATCTATAGTTACACTCTCATTGACGTAAAGCTCATCCGCCAACGGGTCTGCATTCTCTCCAAAACTTACGACCGCAAAAATACAAAGTGCGATAACAACCACCAGTGATGTCATAAGTATATTATGCTTTAAGTACTTATAGCTAAGTACATTTCTTCTCATGTGATCTACAAATCTTCCCATTTTACTACGTGATCTTGTCATTTTTTATCCCTCTGTCATATAATATAATAATTTACTCTTATTCTTATTTCGTAATCATTTATTTACAAACAACGCCTGTTTGTTACATTTCTGTTAAATATAATACACTAGACATGTAATTGTGTCAACCAAATATGACAAAAAAACATCAATTTATAGTGGTTTTTTACGACTATGCGTAACGATATGTTGTGTTCTGTAACAACTCGCGGTTATAGACGACGCGCATTTTTTCTCAGCGCATTTATTACATATTTCTCATTAATCTGGTGAAATAAAACAGCCTGCATGTTATGATATCAACAAAGATAACACATTAAGGAGAATTCTTATGAGACTTGACAAATTTCTTGTTGAGATGAATATCGGCAGCCGAAGCCAGGTAAAACAGTACATAAAAAAAGGCATGGTTTCAGTGAACGGCACTAACGCTGCTTCATCTGACATGAAGATCAACGAAGACACAGATACAATAAAATATAACGGAAAACAACTCTGCTATTCCAAATACAGATACTTCCTACTCAATAAACCGGCAGGGTGTGTGAGTGCAACCAAGGACAATGTTCACCAGACTGTTATAGACCTGTTAAATGGAGAAAATACAAAGGACCTTTTTCCCGTGGGAAGACTTGACCTTGATACAGAAGGACTTCTTATAATCACAAATGACGGTCGGCTGGCTCACCATCTGCTATCTCCCGCTCACCACATCGCTAAGACCTATTATGCAGATATCGATGGATATGTGGACGACCAGACAATATCCCTCTTTAAGCAGGGGATCGATATCGGCGACGACACTCCAACTCTCCCTGCCAGTCTCAAGATCATTGAGGCAGACCGCAGTACGGGCAGCTCCCGCATAGAACTGACCATCACTGAAGGACGTTTCCACCAGGTCAAGAGAATGTTCCAGGCCGTGAATATGTCCGTCACATTTCTAAAACGCATATCCATGGGCAACTTGCACATAGCAGACGATCTGCCAACAGGCAGTTACCGGGAGCTGACCCCGGAGGAGGTATCTGCGCTATCGCATACCATATAATAAATGTTGTAAAGGTTCAGACTTTAGCTCGTTGCTCCGCGTAAATAAAAACATCATGCACCTTCCCCCGATTTGAAACACTCAGTATATTCAATGAGGTATAACATGCATGATGTTTTATTTTTTATATATTATGCCAATTACTGCTTCTATGAGCTGTGATATTACTCTGTCAGATCTGTGGCAGCCTCCATCGATGATTCCTCTGATGAAGCTTCACCTGATGCTGAACCTGTCGCTATATCTGAAGATGAATCGCCACCTGTCACATATGTGTCAAGTCCGTCTGCTATGCCCTTTACTATCTTGTTCTGATAATCATCTGTAACAAGAAGTGCCTCCTCAGATGCTGTTGTCATATATCCAACCTCAACTATAGTGACCGGTACTGTACTCCAGTTGATGCCACTCATAGAATCGGTCTCCCATATTCCATCACTCTTTGCGCCGGTTGATGCAATAAGCCCCGCCAGAACATTTGTGGCAAGATCCTTGCATTTGTCATAGATTGCTGAATTATATGGGTTGGATGACGTCTGACACACAGTCATAACTCCCGTTGCTGTGTTGTCTGTGGAACCATTTGTATGAATCTTGATGACAGCCTCAGCGTTCAGATTATTTGCATATTCTGCTCTTGTAGCATTGCTTATATCCACATCATTGCTTGTTCTGATCATCTTGACATTGTAGCCCCTGGCTGTGAGCTCTGTCTCAAGCTTCTTTGCTATCTGAAGATTCAGCTCATACTCAGCTATTCCTGTTGAAACACCTGTATTGCCCGGGGTTGCCTTTACCTTTGTCTCTGTAGCGGCAGGACCTATAGGCTCCTTCTCTTCATTTGCCGTCTGCTGATGTCCGGCATCAATCACTATCATTCTTCCGTTTCCCACGTTGGACTTAACTGTGGCCTCGGTGGTGTCATCCGATGAACTCTCTGTTGTGGCCGCCTCAGTTGACGCATTACTCTTCTCTCCGCCAACGACCTCAAGAAGTTCTGAGAATATATAGTACTCTCCACCATCTATGGATACTTTGCTCCACTCATCGTTGTAACCAACTCTGTCGAGTTCAACATCATTTGCAAGTTCCTGATAAACATCACCGTCTGTGGATGGTGTGGTTCTGACATTTACATAGTCTAGTGTCTTTACTTTGTCCTTGCAAATGGTAAATCCATCCTTGTCCTTCTCCGGCTGAGCCTCCGTGGTCGCCTCTGTCGTAGCCATCGTGGTCACTTCTGTTGTAGCTTCCGTCTCTGTAGGCTTAGCTGTGGTTGCATCACTGTTCTTGTTTCCACATCCCGCAAATGCAAGCATAGATGCAAGTCCAAGGCAAAGCACTGCGTATTTTAAATATTTCTTTTTCATGAGTATCCTCCTGTTAAGGATTTTCCTCGCCATCGCGAGTCTCTCCTTATAAATATTAAAACAGATCAACTTATTGTAACATAATCGTAATACCTGTACAAGTAAATTGCTCAAATACCTCATTCTTCTATAATCTTATGTAATATATTACATTTCAAACACTGCCGAACATAAAGCTTTGAGCTGGCTGTAATCCTCAGCGCTTCCAAGTTCCATCGCCGAATGCATCGCCAAGATTGGAATTCCCATATCCACAGCTCTGACCGGAAGATACGATGACGCTATAGGACCTAGAGTCTGTCCCCCAGCCATGCCCGACCGGTTCACCTGACGCTGAACTTTTATATCATTTTTTCTTGCAAGAGCCATCACTACAGCTGAAGCCTCACTGTCTGACACATATCTCTGACTTGCGCTAGACTTAAGTGCAACTCCGCATCCCATGACTATCTGATTAGTCGGATCACTCTTTTCCGGATAATTAGGATGTGATGCGTGAGCCACATCCAGTGACAACATGAACGCATCCCTCATGATTCGCATTCTATCATTCTCCTCCATATCCAGTCCACTCATGATCCTGTCTACTATTCCAGACAGCATCAATGAATCTGCACCCTGCTTTGATCTACTGCCTATCTCCTCATTATCAAACAATGATATCACATTTATGCAGTTACCTTTTTCAGTTTTACACATGGTATCCACCAGCACTGAAACCGATGTTATGTTATCAAGTCTCGGCGATGCTATCATATCTTTCTCTGCCCCAACGATCTCCATGTGATCCATATTGTAAAGATACAGATCGTAATCCAGTATATCATCCTTCAAAAGTCCAAGATCATCAACCACGTATTGTAATATATCTTTTTCTTTAACGTTTTGCCCATTCAGCCCATATACCGGTATAAGCTCCTTCTGCACATTCATCTTATCACCGGTAGTCTCTTTTCTCAGGTGTGGCGCAAGACTTGGGACAATACACATAGCCCTCTCTGAATCATACAGATATGTCCTCGGTCTGAATGGATCCTCTGTCTGAACCACGACCTTTCCCGCAATCCCAAGAGGTCTGTCAAACCACGTTTCCTTGATAAGTCCTCCATAAGGCTCAACATTGAGCGTCTGATAACCGCACCTGTTCATATCAGGCTGTGTCTTGATCTTGAGCATCGGAAAATCCGTGTGGGCAAGTCCTATATTCAGTCTTCCATACTCAGGCACCTCACCAATTGCAAATGCAACCAGCATTGATGGATATGGTTTTACATAATATCTTCCACCTGCCATAAGCTCCCAGCGCTCACCTATGTCTAATTTCCTGTAATCATGATCCAGCAATATATCTTCACATTCCTTCACAACATGAAACTGTGTAACACCTGCGTCCAGTAGTCTGCATAATGTATCTATCATAATAAATTATCCTCCTTATAATGGTCGGTCGGCAAACGCACACATCAGTACCCTTTCTTATGTGCATCGTCTGCGTTCTTCACAAAGATTTTAGTACAAATCTTCAGCTTATACAATTCCCTTACTTCTTATTTTAGCTTAATATCCACATCTGATATTCAAGTTTTTTATCGCAATGTGAATCTTCTCTTGCTCTGTCTTTCAAAAGGCTGTATAATCGCCTTTAGATACTTTAACGCTTTTATGCGTCAAACCGTTAAAGGAGAACGTAAAATGAATGATTTTTCAATAGGATTTATTGGTCTTGGACTTATCGGAGGATCTATTGCCAAATCCATCCACCGCATTTTCCCTGATTACAGAATAGTCGGCTTTGACAACAATATATCCACTCTCAAGCAAGCTGTCTCCGATGGAACGCTGACTGAATATACAGATGACATACACACTATAGCTGGGTGTAACTATATCTTTCTATGTGCACCGGTCCACTATAATATAGAATACCTGCGCCAGCTAGGGCCATTCCTTACAGACAGCACCATACTGACTGATGTCGGAAGCGTGAAGCTCGACATATATGAAGCGGTTCAGGAGCTCGGGCTTGCCAGGTATTTTGTCGGCGGACACCCTATGGTCGGCTCTGAGAGATCTGGCTACGAGGCGGCCACCGACAGGCTCATAGAGAACGCCTATTACTTCATCACACCAGCTGATGGGGTTCTGCCGGGCAAGACTGAGGAGTTCTCCACATTTATCGGAGATCTTGGAGCAATACCTATCATATATTCTCCGGTTGAGCACGACAGGATAACTTCTTATATAAGTCATGTACCACATGTCATCGCCGCCTCACTGGTCAATCTTGTCGCAGCGGCAGACAGCCCGGACAATATTTTCAAATCACTGGCAAGTATCGGCTTATTATGTTTCATAACTTCAAGAAGCGGCATTCCAAATCCCTCTGCCATTGAAGGAAATACAAAACATGAACAATTATTGTACAAATCGTAACGTGTGGTGTGTGAAACATATCCCAGATATGTCATGCCATCAAGTTCTGTGAGTGCATCTTCAACAAGCTTGCCAACATCTGTTTCCTGCATTTTACCAGCAAGGATAAGCGGCCTTGTGCCACCTGTCTTTCTATACTCACGATATGCCTTTACAAGTATATCCACGCCTTTTCTCTTTTCCATATTACCTACATAAAGAAAATAATTCTCATCTTTTGGCGGAACATACCGCGTAAGCGGATTAGATATGATGTATGCATTACAGCTTGCTATCTTTGCAGCTTCTGGAAAATACATACACGTATCGGCTTTTGTCTGCTCTGAATTGTAAAGTATCATATCCGTTCTCTTTAATGTACGTTTAAGATTAATATGGAAATACGCACTGTATACTTTTCCAAAATATTTTACATATTGTATAGGAAACATATCATGTATTGTTATAAGTGTTTTAAATCCCTTTCCCATATTTATAGGAAGAATATATCCGGGCTGACGTTCTTTAATTCATTTCTTATAAAATTAAAGTAAAGATAAACGCCCGCACTCTTGTATACCGGTTTACCCCATGATATAACCCTGATTCCTCTTGCTTCAAATCTTTTTATATACTCGCTTTTTGCAACATCGGTAAATAAAACCCATTCAAACTCGTCATAATTAATAAGCTGTTCAAGGAAATCATTAAGATACATTCCTACACCGCTCGGTCTTGAGCCGAGTGTTCTTGCATCAACTGCAATCTTTATTTTCCTCATTTTATGCCTTTCCTGCTTTCATACGCCATGCGGTATTCCTGATAATCTTTGTAAAACCGGATATTGTCTCCACGAATAACTTTTGCAAGGACTTCCGAATACTTTTCTGCCATCCAGCCCATCATGTGACCTTCCCAGTCTGCAAAATCATCATCTGTTCTTTCCAGTTCATCAAGTGATACAAGATTAAAATCTATATATCTTACTCCATTCTGACTGCAAAGATTGGCAAACCATCTGCCTGTTTCCTCTGATACTCCGTCCAGTGCTGCCTTCGGCGTAATAGTCGTTGTAACGCATGTAAGCTCTATATTATTTTTTTTAGTTTTTCCCACATCATTTTCATCCCATGCAAATGGTTCAAATTGGCCTTTATCATCTGCACGCTGTGTCCTGTAATAAAAACCTTTTCCTTTATATTCACCATAAGCATCCTTGTCTATAACAGCACTTATATCATAATCCCTGTATGCTTTCGACATCTTGAGTTTAATATTGCTTTTTAATCCGCTAAAATCTGACACCCATGAATTTTTATTTACAAAAGTTGTTCTGAAATCTTTATCAAGAAGGTTATTCCAGATAAAATCAATTTTTCTTGTAGATAATGGAAGATGCGAATACACAGCCGTCTCAATAAATTCACCGCCCTTGTAATTGCACCAGTACTGATAGTCCATCTCAAGTATCACTTTTTTAATCTTATTGTGTGCAGCCGCCTCTCTTAAAAGATAATAATTATCTCTTATAAACGCACCCGGAATACACAGATTAACGGTATTATCAGAGGCACCATACTCATCAAGCACAGCCGGGTCAACCCCTGCCCTGCCATGTGAAGCCCCGATTATAACTGTATCGTAGCCATCTTTCGTACCAGGATTGTCAACCTGATGAATTATATATCTTGTGTATCCTGACTGGGCAAATATAAAATTGCACGCATTCATAAGCACAATAACCACAATTATAAATGCAGCTGCCCTCATAATTCTTTTAAAATTGTGCATATAAGAAGCCTCCTGTTTCTGCTGAAACATATCCTAATACAGGAATTGACATAACAAGCATAAGATATACAGCCCATCTTAATATAAGCGGCTTTTTTGCAAGTGATTTTCTTATATCAATGCCTTTTTCATTTATAACTCCTACAATAAACAATGCTGCTATACCAACTGCTATTGCAAGCATATCCATGCTTGAAAATTCCATCATTGCTCTTACGCTTCCGTCAAACAACGGCTTTATGCTGAAATTGACAAATACATTTTTCATAAGAACAAATGATTCTTTAAGATTTGCTGCATCATCAAAAAACCAGCCTATATTTACAAGTATAAATGTTCTTATAATCTGAAATACCCTGTACCATTTCGCATTTTTGTTGATGTGCGTAACTTTGAACATTTTCTCATACACCGGCTCTAACAAACTGCTTGCGGCAATTATTATTCCATTGTACATTCCATATACAATAAACTTCCATGCAGCTCCATGCCATACGCCTACAAGGAAAAATATAAGTAAATCAGCAAGACATATCGGAAGTGTTTTTCCTGCAAATGTGCCGAGATGTTTTTTCATAAACTTTGAAAACTTCATCATTTTCTTAGATAGACTAAACGGATAAAACACATAATCTTTCATCCACGTTCCAAGTGTTATATGCCACCTTCTCCAGAATTCTGAAATTGACTTTGAAAAAAATGGCTGTCTGAAATTCTCATCCATCTTGATTCCAAACATCTGAGCCACACCTATTACAATATCAATACCACCTGAAAAGTCACAATACAATTCAACCGAATACATTAGCACTGCTGCAATTGTAACAAATCCACCATATTCATAATACTTTCCAAATACAGCTTCTACAAACACATATGCTCTGTCTGCAAGAATAAACTTCTTTGCAAGACCCCATATAACTCTCTGAAAACCATACTGTATATTTTTAAGTTCAAACTTATTGCCCTTAAAAAGCTGTGGTGCAAGCCTGTCATACCTTCCAATCGGTCCTTCCAGAATCTGTGGAAAGAATGATATAAAAAGTCCCAGTTTAAATATATTTTTTTCATAGTCATACTTGCCCATGTATACATCTATTAAATATGATGCCGACTGGAATGTGTAGAATGACAATCCCATTGCCATAATCATTTTACATGCAAGAGAATGTGCATTAGTAACTCCTATAGAAACAAAAAAGCTCTCAAAATTAATCAGGAAAAACTTTGAATATTTTAAGACAGCAAGAAGTCCAAACGTAAGTACAAGTCCTCCAGCAAGAACAAGCCTTTTCTTTTTCTTTGTTTTTTCCTTGTATTTTTTCTTTTCATCTTTTGTAAGTATCTCTTTATTTTGTGCAAGATACTTTTTAGATGAATCATTAATTTTCCAGATAAGCATCGCTGCAAAGTAGATAATTACTGTATCAAATACCATATATAACGAGCTTTTTACATTGTATCCCCAATAATAAACATAGCTCATTATAAGAAGCCAGACCCAACGAAACTTAGCAGGCAGAATATAATATACCAGAAGC
>OHDT01000363.1_pt1 | contig 31049 bp, 20 predicted proteins | sample 1567061 | NCBI WGS metagenome assembly OHDT01 (sample SAMEA3879506, study PRJEB24766) | human gut metagenome | biome: human-associated habitat; feature: feces | place: USA | collected 1985/1987
GGGCCATATCTTCGGGCGTATTGCCCGGCACCGCGGAGAAGATCACCACCTCGTCCCCCTCCTCCACGCCGGGAATGTCGGTCACGTCGATCATACAACTGTCCATGCAGACGCGGCCCACGATCGGCGCGGGCCGCCCCGCGACCAGCATCGACCACCGGCCGCACCCCAGATGACGGTCCAGTCCGTCGGCATACCCCATCGGCACGGTGGCCGTCACGCTGTCACGCGTCAGCTTCCCCGCCCGGCCGTAACCGACGGCTTCGCCCGCCGACAGGTGCTTGAGCTGCACGATACGGCTTTTGAGCGTCGAAACGGGTTTCAGCTCGTCGTTATGCTCGAAGCCGAAACCGTAAAGTCCCAACCCCAGACGGCACATGTCGAACTGCGCCTCGGGGAAACGCTCGATCGCCGCCGAATTGGCCGTATGGCGAAGCACCGGATAGGGAAGCGCCGCAGCCAGACGGCCGCTCATACGGTCGAAACGGGCGATCTGCTCCCGCGTATAACGATCCTCCTGGGGCATATCGGAACAGTTCAGGTGCGAAAAGATCGTAGCGACCTTCACCGACGGAGTTTCGCCCAGCGTTTCGGTCAGCATATCCAACTCCCCTTCCATAAAACCCAACCGGTGCATGCCCGTATCGAGCTTGATATGGATCGGGTAACTCTCCTCTCCGACCCGTTCGACGGCTTTCGAAAAAAACGCCAGCGAACGGAAATTGTATATTTCGGGCTCCAGCCGGTGAGCGACCATCAGATCGAAACTGCCCTCGTCGGCATTCAGAACGACGATCGGCATTCTAATTCCCCGCTCGCGGAGCAGCACCCCTTCGTCGGCGAAAGCTACGGCCAGGTAATTGACCCCCTGATGCTGGAGCATCTGGGCCACCTCGAAATCCCCGGCGCCGTAGCTGGCCGCCTTGACCATCGCCACGAGCCGCACCCCGGGACGGAGCCGCGCACGGAAATAATTCAGGTTGTGGATCATGGCATCGAGATCGACCTCCAATACCGTCGTATGGCTCTTGCGTTCGAGCGCATGACTCACCCGCTCGAAGTGGCTGTCACGGCTGCCCTTGATGAGCACCACGCGCCCGGCCACATCGTCGCGGCGCAGGTTGCGCAGCAGCTCGTCGGTCGTGCGGTAAAAGGCGCTGTCGCAGGCGAAATTCGCCCCGGCATTTCGAATACGGTCTCCCACGCCGATCAGACGGCTCACTCCGGCGGCGGCCACCAGACGGGCCACTTCGCCGTAAAGCACTCCGTCCTCGACGCCGCTCTGCTCGATATCCGAAAGAATAAGTGTCATGGGACGGCCGGCGGCCATATTATGCAGGTAGTCGAGCGCAATGGAGAGGGAGTTGATGTCCGAATTGTAAGCGTCGTCGATCAGCAGCGAACCGTTGATTCCCTCCTTCAACTCGAGGCGCATCGCCACGGGCCGAATCCGGCCGAAATCGGGGTCGGGAAAGCCCATCACCCGACAGAACGCCCCGACCAACTGGGCATCGACACGCCCGGCCCCGCTCTCCAGAACCCCTGCGGGCAACTGCTCCGGCAGCGGATATTCCGCAGCGTCCTGCAACTGCCGGCCGCCGTATAACGTGCGGATCATCCGTTCGAGCAGGGAGGAGCCACCATGATAAATAATGGTTCGCGCTCCCTTCGCCAACACCAACTTTTCGGCACTCTTCTCCTCGAGCGAGGTGAAATTTTCCTGGTGCGCCTCGCCGATCGAAGTGAAAATCACCGTATCGGGGCGGATCATCCGCTCCAGACGCACCATCTCCCCGGGACAGGAGATCCCCGCTTCGATCAACGCCAACTCCTCGTCCCCTTCGATCATCAGCAGCGAGAGCGCCACGCCCAACTGCGAATTATAACTTTTCGGCGACCGGAAATATTTGACGCCGGCAGGAATCTGCTGGGCGATCCATTCCTTGACCACGGTCTTCCCGTTCGAACCCGTGATACCGACCACGCGCCCCTTGAACCGAGTCCGGTGATGGGCCGCAAGCTGTTGGAGGGCAGCGATGGCGCTCGGAACCACCACGCAGCCGCAACCGGCCGGAAGTTGCGTCTTCCGCTCCGCAAGAAATGCCTTCACATCCCGGCGAACCATCTCGCCAATAAAGGCGTGGGAGTCGTGATTGGTACCTTTCATGGCCACGAACAGCGGCTCCTCGCCGAACGAACAGTTGCGGCTGTCGGTAAGCACCCGTGCCACCGGCAAATCCTCCCCGATGAGTTCGCCCCCGCAAATGCGGGCGATTTCCGATAACATGTATTTCATGTCGTATCTTTCCTTTACATAACTGCCGTCAATCCATACGCAGAGTCACCACCGTAATCCCCGCTCCGCCCCGGTCGGCGTGTTCGTCCGCAGCCCGTTCGACCTCCGGCACCGTGCGCAGATAACGGCGGATCTCCTCCTTGAGCGCCCCCGTCCCCTTGCCGTGCAGGATCGTGACCGTACCGACGCCAACCATGATCGCGTCGTCGATAAAATCCCGCACCTCCTCCAATGCTTCGGCGGCACGCAGGCCCCGCACATCGATATGATCCTTGAAATTGAGCTTGCGGGCCGACACATCGACCGATACCACCGTGCGCGGCTGCACGGGCCTGGTCGCCTGCTTGAATTCGGCGCCCGAGATCACGACGAGCGAACTTCTATCCACCGTCGTAAGAATCTGTCCGAATGCCACCTGCGCCTTCCGGCCCTTGATCGAAAGCACCACGCCGGGAATGTCCTGCCCGGCGATCTTCACCTTCGAGCCGACCTCCGCCTCGCGGGGTTTCTCCGGCACGGCAGGCTGTGCGACCTCCGGAGTCTCGCCGGCCTGCTGTCTGCGCTCGGCACGACGCTGGCGGCGGCGTTCGAGTTTCTCCATTTCGCGGGCCACCCGTTCGTCGTGCGCCGCATCCGCTGCATCCGTCCTCTCCACCCTGTCCCGAAAATCGTTCAACTCCTTACGGGCCAACTGGGTAAGCTCCTTCTCGGCCTGCGCTTCGCGGATCGTCCGAATCGTATTCTCAATCTGACGGTTGGCGTCGGCGATCATCCGCTGCGCCTCCTCCTTGGCCTTTTTCAAGATTTCCGAGCGCTCCTGCCGGATGCGCGAAAGCTGGTCGGCATAGGTCTGTTCCAGCTCCTCGACCTTGCGGTCGGCGATCCGGATGCGGTCGCGCTTCTGCTCCCAGTAATGTTTGTCACGGGCGATTTCACGCAACTGTTTCTCGAGGTTGATATGATCGCTGCCGGCCTTTTCGCCCGCATCGCGGATAATATCCTCCGGCAACCCGATCTTGCGGGCGATCTCCACCGCGAACGAACTGCCCGGCTTGCCGATCTCGAGCCGAAACAGCGGCCGGATATTCTGCACGTCGAACATCATCGCTCCGTTGGCGATTCCCTCGGTGTTCGACGCATAATACTTAATGTTGGCATAGTGGGTCGTAATCACCCCGTAACAGCCTTTACTGCGGAGCCGTTCGAGGATCGACTCCGCGATCGCCCCGCCGATGATAGGCTCCGTACCCGAACCGAACTCGTCGATAAGCACCAGCGTCCGGTTCGAAGCTCCGGCGAGCATGTTCTTCATATTGAGCAGGTGCGACGAATAGGTCGAAAGATCGTCGTCGATCGACTGCTCGTCCCCGATGTCGATCATTAGGTTGCGGAACAGGGGCAGCTCCGAATTCTCCGATGCCGGAACCAGGAATCCGCACTGGAACATATATTGGATGATGCCCGTAGTTTTCAGACACACCGACTTGCCGCCGGCATTCGGCCCCGAAATCACCAGGATATGACGCCGTTTGTCGAGTTGCAGATCGAGCGGCACCACCTGCTTGCCCTGCGCCCGGAGCGTCTGCTGCAACAAGGGATGCCGCGCATTGCGCAGCACCAGCCGGTCGTCCGTCGAAACGATCGGCTTCACCGCTCCGTTGGCAACGGCCCAGCGGGCTTTGGCACGGATCATATCCAGATCCGAAAGATAGTCGCCAATCAGCGCGATCCGATCCGCTTCGGGGCGAATCGAGTCGGTGAAGGCCGAGAGGATCCGCACGATCTCGCGCCGCTCGGCGTACTCCAGCTCCTTGAGTTCGTTATTGATTTCGACGACCTCGACCGGCTCGACGTAGAAGGTCTTGCCCGTGGCCGATTCGTCGTGGATGAAACCCTGCAACTTGCGTTTATTGGCCGCTGCGACCGGAATCACCGCCCGGCCGTCGCGGATCGAGAGCATCGCGTCGGCCTCCACGATACCGGCTTTCTTGGCATTCGACAACACCTGCTGCAGGCGTTTGGCGGCCTGCCCCTCCCGCTCGCGGATCATCCGCCGGATCTGCTGCAACTCCGGCGAAGCGTCGTCCCGGATCTTGCCGTACTGATCGACGATACCGTCGATCGCCCGAACGATCTCCGGGAAAGCCTCGATCCCCCGGCTGCGGAGCCGCAGTTCGGGATATAGCTCCTCACCGCGCCCCAGGATAAAACCGGCGATCGCCCCCGCCGAAGCCAGCGCCCGGCGCAGCAACACGACCTCCTCGACTTCGAGGAAACTGCCTTCGATCTTCAGTTTGGAAAGGATATAATCGACATCGACGAACTCGTCGTCCGGAAAGTCCCGTTCCATCTCCAGCAGACGGCGCATCTCGTCCGCCAGCGCCAGCCGCCGCTCGACATCGGCCTGCGAAGTGCTGAATTGTTCGGCGCACAACCTTTCCCGGCCGCCGCGAATCGTACACAGCGCCGCGACCTGCTCACGCAGCCGGTCGAAACCGACTTTCTGTTCAAAGTTCGCCGGATAGATCATCGCACAGAGAAAACATTCGAAACTATCGGGCCGCTTTCAGGGCCTTGAGCGAATCGCGCCGGGCATGTTTCGCCTCTTTTTTCTGCTGCTTGCGGTCGGCCTTTTCGGGATCGCGGCCGAACAGCGAGAAATGGACGTAACGAGCAGGATGGGCCTGCAAGTTGGCCAGCAGCGACGCCAAGTTCGCAGTCGCCTCGTTGAGCGATTCGTACAGACGGGGATCGCTGACGAGCTGCCCGACAGTCCCCTCCCCGGCATTGACACGGGCCAAGATCGCATTGAGGTTCATCAGAGTCGAATCGAGCGCCCCGGCCAGATTCTCACGCTGTATTTGGTCGGTAAAATTGCTTAAATTCAGGATAATACTGTCCATACGCGGAGAGTTCTCGCCGAGCATCTCCGAAAAACGGGTCAAATTCGCTACGGCGCTCTCCAGATTCGCACGCTGCGACAGCAACATACCGTTTACGCTGCCCGTAATCGAATTCAGGTGCGACATCGTACCTTCGATATTCGCGGCGTTCTGCTCCATAATCAGATTCAGGTTATCCATCGTGCGGCTCAAATCCCCCACGACCTGCGACATCTTCTGCTTGAAAAATTCGAGTTCCGAACCCGCCATATCCATCAGGCCCTTGCTGCGGCTCGAACAGAGGGTGTCCCCGGATTGCAGGTAGGTCCCGGCATCGCCCAGAGCGATTTCGATCGCTTTGGCGCCCATGATGCTGTTGCTGTAGATCCGGGCTTCGGAATTGGACGGAATCCGGTATTTCCGCTGGATCGTCAGTTGAAGTACGACCTCGTTACCGATCGAAGGATCGAACGAAATATCCGTCACGGCTCCCACCTTCACGCCCCGGATCAGAATCGGCGAAGCGTTCTGCACGCCATCGACCTGGTCGTAAGCGGCATAATAGACCGCGTTGCGACTGAAGATGTCGAACCCCTTCAGAAAGCGGATACCCGCCCAGAGGGCGCCGATCATCAGCACGGCGAAAATGCCGATCTTAACTTCTCTTCTCATATAACTGTTTTTTCGTTTTATTTACTGTACGATCCGATCCCCCTGGCAGCGCACGACGAACGCATCGCGGAACTCCCTGCGCACCTCGGCCAACTTGGTTTCGGCCTGCTTGCGGGTCTCGAAATGCCCCACACAATACTTATACCTGAACCGGCCGCCGGTAACGAACTCCACGACTTTTCCCCGGTAACTTTTGAACTGCCGGTCCTTGAGCGGCACGCGCTTGGCGCTGGCGATCAACTGCACGGCATAAAACGTCTTCTCCTGTTTGGCTTTCCCGGTTTTGACACTACCCTTATCCGCTTTGTCCGAAGCGGTATCCGCAGCCGGAGTCGGCTCCGCAACATCGGCATCGGCCTGCTCGTAAATGGCATCGTCATCGACAAGCAGCGTACCCCGCACGAAAGCGACGTAATCCTTCACCGCATCGCACAGCGCACGGGCGATTTGGGCCTGTCCCTTCTCCGAATTCATATAAGCGTACTCCTCCGAATTGGAAAGGAACCCTATCTCGGTCAGAATACCGGGCATATCGGTGGCGTAAAGCACCTTGAGCGGCTGCCGTTTCACACCGCGATTGTGCCGTCCGGACTTGACGTAATGTTTCTGCACCAGACGGGCCATCGCTTCGCTGTATTCGCCATAGGTGAACTGCAGATTCTGGATATAAGCCCGGACGATCGCCGCCGTCTTCTCGTTCGACATATCGAGCAACTCCTCCTGGTTGTTGTAATAGAGAGCCCGCTCGTTGGCGTTCTTCTCCAGCGGACTCTCGCCCATAATCAGGGTCTCGACTCCCCGTGCCGACGCCGATGCCGCAGCATTGGTATGGATCGAAATGAACAGATCGCCGCCCGCCTTGTTGGCTATGTCGGCCCGAGCCTGCAAATCCTGGGTCAGACTTTCGGAAAACTGCTTGTCCGTCTTGCGGGTATAAACCACTTTCAACTGGGGCAACTCCTTCTCGATCAAGGCCCCGAGCTTCAGTGCGATCTGGAGGTTGAGATCTTTCTCATAAACGCCTCTGTAATGAGCTCCCGGAAACTTCGGCCCCCCGTGCCCGGCATCGATTACGACGACCCGCACGCCCTGTGCAATATTCTGCGCGGCAACTCCGTTGAAAGAGAGTGTCGCAATCAAAAATAGGGCAACAAGAAAAAGCGATTTCCGCATAGCAAAAGTGGCTGAAAATTTAATGGTTCTGAATTTTTTACCTATATTTGCCGGATGTTAAAACCCCCGCACTGAGGCTTTCGGAGCCATTTTCGGGCGGTTTTGCCGACTTGTCGGCAAAGGTATGATTTTTTTTGGAATTTTGGACAGGCTAAAGGCAAAATATATCTTCTCGGGAGCACTCCTGCTGCTCTTCCTGCTTCCGGTGCTCGGCATGGCGCTGCCGGGCGGAGTGCAGCATCCCGCGACACCCGAACGCCAAACACCGCCCGACAGCACTCCGACACAAGCCGTACAAAAATCCCGCCGCGAAACCCGCCGGGAGATTCGGCGCCTTCAACGGGAAGCCGACCGCCCCCCGACCGCCGAAACACGAGCGAAAGAAGAGCAAGACTCGCTTTCCGACGTCAGGATCGACTCGATCTTCGGAGCGCAACCCCTCTCGCCGATCGCCCCCGCCGACAGTGCAGCCCTCGCTGCCGACGATTCGCTGTCGCGCGACTCATTGCGTCAGGACACGACCCGGCGCGATACGACCCGAAAAAAATCTTTTCTGGATGACATCATCAGCGGCAAAAACCAGGACTCGCTCTACTACGACGTACTCAACCGCACGGTCTATATCTACAATCAGGGCGACATCAACTACCAGAACATGAACCTCAAGGGAGACTTCATGCGGGTCAATATGGACGAAAAGATCATCTACGCCCACGGCAAACGCGATACGATCGACGGCAAGCCGACGGTCACCAACCCGACTTTCACCGAAGGCAGCGCCAATCCCTATACGATGGACACGATCACCTACAACATCAACAGCAAGAAGGCGAAAATCAAGGGTGTGGCGACCCAGGAGGGAGACGGCTGGCTGATCGGCAACAACGTCAAGAAAATGGACGACAACACCATCCACATCCAGGACGGCAAATACACCACCTGCGACCAGACGGACCATCCCCACTTCTACCTGGCGATGACCAAGGCGAAGGTAATTCCCGGCAAGAAAGTGGTCACGGGTCCTGCCTACCTGGTCATGGAAGACGTTCCCATCTACTTTCCGCTGCTCCCCGAAGGTTTCTTTCCGCTCAGTTCCGGCCCCAAGTCGGGTCTGTTGATGCCGACTTTCGGAGAGGAATCGACCAAGGGATTCTACATCCGCGACCTGGGCTACTACTTCACGCTCGGACAGCACATGGACCTGGCCATCCGGGGCGGCATCTACACCCTCGGATCGTGGGAGGCATCCGCCATGTCGCGCTATATGAAGCGCTACAAGTATAACGGCACTCTGAATTTCAACTACTCGAACGTCCGTGTCGGCGACAAGGGCGAACCCGACTTTCTCCAGCAGAACAACTTCCAACTCTACTGGCAGCATACGCAGGACCCCAAGGCCAACCCGGGCTCGACCTTCTCCGCCTCGGTCGATTTCCGTACCAGCGGCTATAACCGCTATTCGGCCACCAACCTGAACCAGGCGCTCCAGACGCAGACCAGTTCGACGATCTCCTACTCGAAAAGCTGGCTCGGCACTCCGTTCTCCCTTTCGGCCAATATGTCCGTTTCGCAGAACTCGCAGAGCGGAACGCTCTCGATCGCCCTGCCGAACGTAGTTTTCAACGTCTCGACCTTCTATCCCTTCAAACGCAAGGAGGCGATGGGTAAGGAGCGCTGGTACGAGAAGATCTCGCTCCGCTATACCGGCAAATTCAACAACAAGGCCAACGCCAAGGAGTCCGAAATCTTCACCAAGGAGACGCTCCAGAACATGCAGTACGGCTTCGAGCACAGCATTCCCATCTCGGCGACGTACAATATCTTCAACTACATCAACTTCGGGCCGACGATCAACTACACCGAAAAATGGTATTTCAAGAAGCAGGAACAGGTCTGGAACCCGGTGCTGAACCGCATCGACAAGCTCGATCCGGAATACGGCTTCTATCGTCTGTACAACTACAACTTCAGCCTGCAGGCTTCGACGATCGTCTATGGCCGCTACGAAGCAAAGAAGAAAACCCGCAAGGTGCAGGCGATCCGCCACACGATCACCCCGACGGTGAGCTTCTCCTACGCCCCCGACTTCTCAAAACAGAAATACGGCTACCTGAAGACCGTGCAGAGCGATACGCTGGGTAATTTCAAGACCTACTCGCCCTTCGAAGGCAGCATCTTCGGCGTGCCCAGCTCCGGTCAGTCCATGGCCATCAACGCCTCGCTCTCGCAAACGCTCGAAATGAAAGTACTCAGCAAGCGCGATACCTCGGGCATGAAGAAGATCAAACTGATCGACGAACTCCGCATCGGCCAGGTATCCTACAACTTCCTGGCCGACTCCATGGGGCTTTCGAACATCCCCATTTCGCTGCGTACTACGGTCTTCCAGAACTTCGGCATCAACATCAGCGCCACGCTCGACCCCTACCGGGTCACACCGCAGGGCCAGCGTATCAACAAGCTCTTTTTCCCCGGCCGCGTAGTATCGGCCAGCACCTCGTTCGGCTATACGTTCCAGTCCCGGCAGGATAACTCCACCCCGGCGATCAACGACATCAACAGCGCCCCGATCGATCCGGCCTACGCCAATCCGTTCTACGACCCTTACGGGCAGATGAACCCTGCGCTCCGACGACAATACATGACCCAGGCCTATTACGACTTCTCGCTACCCTGGAACCTGGGATTCAACTATACGATCAGTTACTCCTCTTCGCCGACCAACAACGGCACGACAGGATACCAGAAAAACATCACCCAGACCCTCGGTATCAACAGCAGCGTCACGATTCTCCCCAAAATGGGCGTGACATTCCAGGGTGGTTACGACTTCCAGGCCAAAGAGCTTACTCCGGCCTCCATCACCATTACACGCGACCTGCACTGTTGGCAGATGTCGTTCGCATGGATTCCCTTCGGTCATTACCAGAGCTGGAGCTTCAACATCGGGGTCAAAGCCGCCTCCCTTGCCGACCTGAAGTACGACAAGAGCCAGAGCATGTTCGACAATTTATATTAAATTTCGGACGCTTTCGCGCATAATCCGCATCGAAATATGAAGATTCGATGAATTTTGGATTCTTTCTTGTTCCTTAATTGAATATTGTCTATATTTGTGGTAGCCCATAACCAGGACACGATGTAAAAACTCTCAAACATAATACCTCTATGATTATGAAAAAACACTACGAATCTACGGTTAAGGGGGGGGGAACTTCGTACTCCGCTCCTTCGGTTGAGATCCTCAGCATCTCGATCGAGAAAGGTTTTGCCAACAGCACTGTCCTGGACTATGGCGGAGCCGGCGAAGCAGGCGGCAGCGTTAATGACACCGATTACGGAGAATACTAACAAACACATCCTACGACTATGAAAACTTTTTTCAAATCCATTTTGGCTGTCGCAGTGTGTGCATCTCTGTTCGCAGCCTGTTCCAAAGACGACACGGTTTCCGACCCGTCGAACGGTCGTAAAGTAACGATGACGGTCACCGCATCGTCTGAACTCGAATCAGCATCCGGTTCCCGTACTACATATGATCCCCTGACGGGGAAAATCTCGTGGAACGAAACCGGCGAATACCTTCAGGTGTTCGAAACGGCCGCCTCCAAAACCACATACGCCAACTCGCAGGAAGGTACAGTAAGCGACGGCACGGCGAAATTCGCCGTATCGTTCCCGGAGAATGCGAACACTCCGCTCGTTTATAACGCGGTTTATCCCGCCTCGGCATGGGTTACGTCCAACAATACGGATATTACCAACATGAAAGTCGTCACACGCACATCTCAACAGCCGACCGCTACGAGCTTCGATTCGAACGCGGACCTGCTGATCGCCAAATCGATCTCGCTGGAGAGTCAGCCGACCGAACTGCAAATGAGTTTCGGCCGTGCCGTTGCCATCGGTAAGATGACGGTCAAAAACCTCGCATCGGAGGAGCCTGTCCTTGGCGTCGAATTCACGGCTCCTGATAAGAAGGTCACGGGCCGTAGCTATGTCGATATGACGGCAGGTACCGTCAAGGAGTACGGTTATCCCGGTAATTTCTCGGACAACGTGACGCTGAGCTACTCTTCGGAGATGAACCTTACGGCCAACGGCGCAACGGGCATGATCGCCTATTTCACCTGCTTCCCGTTCGAGGTGGCAGCCGGTGAAACATTCACCGTTACTGTGACCACCGCATCGAAGATCTTCACCAAGACGGTAACCGTTCAGGAGGGCCGGGCCCTGGCTTTCGCAGCGGGCGACAGCTCGACTTTCGCGGTCGATATGACCGGCGCTACGGAAGAGGAGAACGAAACATTGAGCGGCGACTACGTCATCACGGCGACCCAATCCGAAACAACCTATGCAATGAGTTCTTTAGCTGAAGGCTCCCGTTTGGCTCCCGTAGTGATTACGCCGTCTAATCCCTACAAAACCGGGGACGAAACCCTCATTTGGACAATTACCAAATCGGGTGACAACTACACGATCAGTCAAGGCGAGAACTATCTCTCTTGGGAGAGCGGCAACAGCGCTACGACCTCTACGACTCCTTATGAACTGGTAATTACCAAGAACAAGTCCGAAGGCACTTACCAAATCGCATCGGCAGCGACCCCTTCCCGTATTTTGGCGAAAAACACGCAGGCAACTTACGGTTTTGGATTCTATACCGGTTCCCAGACAAAAGATCTGACCCTGATCCCTGCCGAATACGTCAAGTTGCCTGAAATCACATTGGATCCGTCCACCCTGACACTGTCTTATAACGATACGGAAACACACTACATCCCCGTTACGTTGAAGAACGCCGAAACGCAAGACGTTTCCGTCGCTATTTACGACGGCACTGAAGGGACCGAACAGCCGGACTGGATCACCACAGGTGATTACAACGGCAGCGAAAATCGCCTCGAAGTCGCAGCCACAGAGAATACGGTCGCAACACCTCGTACAGCACGCATCGTTCTTACCGCCACTACTTCACTGGGTACAGCCAACGCGACATTGCTCATTACCCAGAACAGCAAACCGGAAGGCGGTGTCGGAGAAACTTGGACCTACACCTTCGAAAGCGCGGATAAAGACAAGATCGCTGCCGGCTTAACGGTGAACGGACTGACATGGACTGCAAGCAAAGCGCCCACTGCATTTGATCAAAACAATCGTGGTCTTTCCTGGTCGAAACCCAGCGGTGTCACCATAAAAACGTCCGATTATACCGGAGGAATCAAAAAAATCACGTTGGTTATGTCGGCAAATACGGCAAACTTAAGCACTATGAACGTAACGGTCGGAGGACAAGCACTCGGCGAAACGATCTCCTTGGCAAAAATGAATAACCAGGAGTATGTCGTCGAATCGGAAACTCCGCTGTCCGGCGAGATCGTCCTTACGTTAAACACCGAATCGGGCGGCAAGTCGTTGATGATTAAAACCATCACGATCAACTGAAACTCGGGAGAAGGGGGAGGCGATAATCCTTCCCCAGACCCTACCCCGGGAATTGCCACACCGAACGTAAGCGACATAACTTCGAGTACAGCGAAGGTTTCCAGTAGTCTGACCGACGCCGCTTACGCAACCGAGGTGCAGTTCTTCTATTCCGCAACGAACGGCAGCGACACGGGAAGTGTCGTTGCCGCTGTTGTCGGAAACGAAGCGACCGCCAACCTCTCCGATCTTCTGCCCGCAACGACGTACACGGTTTACGGCGTCGTAACGGCGACCAACGGCTCCACGCCGCAGAGTTCTTCGACAACCTTTACCACCGAAGGAGCTCGGACGGATCATGCCGCCTGGTACGAGCTTCCGGCCCGCACGACAGCCGACGCGACGATCACGCAGACGGTTTATCCCGCCTCCGGATCGCAGCGCAACTACACGATGTACTACGACAAATCGACCTACACGGCTTACTGGGTAGCCTATCCGCTCGCAAAAGGACACATGGGGAACGGACGTTCCGACAAATGGCAGCGCAATCCCGGACTGGCCGAATCCGAACAGATCAACGTCTGGTCGAGCAGCTACGGGGTCAATCTCGGAGCTACCACATCGGACGGATATGACAGTTCGAAAGAGTTCTACGCCCGGGGGCACCAGATACCCAACGCCGACCGCAACGGTTCGGACGAATTGGTCGTACAGACCTATTACGCAACCAATTCCACGCCGCAGATTCAGAACAAATTCAACGGCGGTATTTGGCAGCAGCTCGAAAGCGGCGTCCGAAATATCGCTGCGACTACGGACACGGTATATGTGGTGACGGGCGCTATTCTCCAGACCGCAGGCAACCACGAAGCGATCACCTGGATCACACCGAAGTCGGACAGCAAACGATGCCCCGTACCGAACTATTACTACAAAGCGTTGTTGAAAGTCCGGCGCGACGCGTCGAACAAAGTGACGTCGGCCATAACGATCGGTTTCTGGATGGAACACAGGGAGTACTCGAACGATAGCTACACGAACTATGCGACTTCCGTCGCCGAGATCGAACGGCTCACCGGCTTCGATTTCTTCGCCAACCTGCCTGCCGACATTCAGGCCGCAGCGGAGCAAAATTCGAACTGGAACACATTCGCATCGTTCTAAACAGGCGAAAAGATCTCCGACACGACAAAACGACACGCATCAAATAGAATGATGCGTGTCGTTTTGTATTATCCATACATCCGAACGGCTTATTCTTCCGAAAAATAATTATCTTTACGAATCGGAAAATCGCCGAATCCGAAAACCGACACTCGAAGCGGATGCAACGAAGAGGCGGGAATATTCCGCCGCCTCCAAAGGAGGCAAACCGCAAATATCCGATCGACGAGGCCCGCGACTGCCCGCGAGGTCCTGCCGAACGCAGAAAACGAAAAAAACACAAAGTCAAAGCCAGGTTCTCCGTCCATTTCCCGTGATCCGGCTCCGTTATGCTACGACTCAAGTCCGAAAACCTCCGGTCGAAACTCCGGCGCATGCCTCTGCTCCGCGCATTGCCGCCGCTCGCGGCCGGCATCCTGCTGGCCGACCACTACGTACTGCCGCTGTGGTTGTTAGTAGGCGGATTCCTCGTCTGCGGTATCCTGGCACTGCTCGCCGACGACCGGGGCGCAAACCTCGCCACCCTGGGAGCCATTCTGCTTTTCGGCATGACCATCACCGAACTGGGACACACTCCCGCTCCGCCGACCGGCACTCCGGGCGAATACGAAATCGTCGTCCGAGAACGCCTCTCCGAACGGGAAGGCAAAACGGCCTCCGGCACAACGATCCGCGCCCGGCGGAACTCCGCAACCGGAGAATGGCTCCCCGCCGCCGGAAACCTCGTGGTGCGATGCGACTCTTCGACCGCACTGAATCCCGGCGACCGAGCCGTCGTACGCGGCAAAATCTACCCTTTCACCGCCCGTCACGGCGGCTACGGACGGCTGATGACCCGCCGGGGATACGTCGGCACCCTCTACCTGAACCGCTCAAGCCTGCTGCTGCACGACACTCTGCACCGGGAGTTTTCCCCGAGGCATCTCTCCCTGTTCCTGCACGAACGGGCCGTCGCACGGCTCGACCGTCTGGCCCTGGCACCCGACGAACAGGCCCTCTGCAACGCTATGACGACCGGGGATCGACGCTCGCTCTCCCCTGCACTCCGTGCAGCCTACTCGCGCAGCGGGACCTCGCACCTGCTCGCCGTCTCGGGATTGCACGTGGGCATCGTCTTTCTGCTCGCCAACCTGCTGCTCTGGTGGCTGCCGCTTTTCCGGCACGGACACATCCTGCGCAATATCGCGGTCATCCTGCTCATCTGGCTCTATGCCGCCACGACGGGATTCCCGCCCAGCGTCGTCCGTGCCGCGCTGATGTTCTCCGTCCTGCAATTCGCCCTGGCCTCGTCGTCGGAATACGTCGGGATGAACACACTCGCCGGCGTAGCCTTCGTCATGCTGCTCTTCCATCCCGATTACCTGTTCGACATCAGCTTCCAACTCTCGTTCATCGCCGTCGCCGGCATCATCGCCTGGGGACTCCCCCTCTGCCGCCTCCTGCGAACACGCCGCAAAAGCATCGATATGCTGACCGCAACCCTCGCCATCGGATTTTCAGCGTCCGCTGCGACTGCACCTCTTATCTCCCATACCTTCGGCCAGATCTCGGTCGTCGGACTGGCACTCAACCCCGTCGTCATCCTGCTCTCCTACGTCGTGGTCGGGAGCTGCACGCTCTGGCTCGTGATCCCGGGAACGGCGCTCGCACCGCTCTTCTCGGTCGTCGCAGGATTCGCAGCCCGGGCACAGAACGAACTGATCCGAGCTGCAGCGGCACTTCCGGCAGCCGCCCTCGACATCCGGCTCACGACGACCCAATGCTGGAGTGTTTACGGACTTTTCATCTTCGCAACCCTACTCCTATGGAGCGCCGAACGGAAAAAATCGGTATCTTCGCTCCCGGAATGATGACTCCGGAACAATACCGACTGCTGCTGACTCCCGAAGTGCGGCATACCGTCGAGGAACAAATCGGCCGCGACCCTGCGGCGATCGCCCTCGACAAGCGTATTCCGCATGCGGCACTCGTCGCCACGCAGGTCAAATACCTTGCGCGGGCACGGACGAAACTCCCCTCCTACTATGAAGCCCGCTGCATCCTCCCGCCGCTGGCTTTCGAACAGGCCTCGAGCGAGGCATGCGCGGCCCGCAAAAGTTGCAGCGGAAACACGGTGCTCGACCTTACCTGCGGACTGGGCGTCGATGCCCTCTACCTCTCAAAACGCTTCCGCGAAGTCATCACCCTCGAACGGGATGCGACGCTGGCGGCCGTCGCCGAAGAGAATTTCCGGCGGCTGGGCGCAACGAACATACGGGTTATCAACTCCTCCGCCGAGGCGTTCCTCGCCTCGACCCTGGACCACTTCGACTGGATCTACGCCGACCCCGACCGTCGCAGCGCCGGAGGGCGCAAGCTGGTGCGGCTGGAGGATTGTTCGCCCGACATACCGAAGCTGCTACCGGAACTCCGTCGCATCGCCCCGAACCTCTGCGTCAAGAACTCCCCGCTGTTCGACGTCGGCGAAACATTCCGGCTCTTCGGTCCCTGCCGCACGGAAGTGGTGTCCCTGCACGACGAATGCAAGGAAGTCGTCGTCTATACCGACGGAACCGGCCCCCTGCTGACGGCCGTTGCGCTCGAACTGGGAGAATTTTCCTGCACGCCGGCCGAAGCCCGTGCAACTCCCTGCGACAAGCCCTTCGATCCGGCCGCTTACCGCTGGCTGCTGATCCCCGACGTAGCGCTTCAAAAAGCCCGGCTGACGCCGACCTACCTGCAAGGCCACGCCGACATCTGGAGCCCGAACGGTTACGGATTCGCAGCGGAAAAGTCCGAAGACACATTGGGCCGCTGGCTGGAGATCGAACGGATCGAGCCCTACAACCCCAAGCAACTGAAACGGGAGCTTTCCGGCAGCCGGCTGACGATTCTGAAACAGGATTTCCCGCTCACGGCGGCTGAAATCGCCGCACGGCTCGGCATACGCGAAGGCGGCGAGCGACGGATCGCCTTCACGAAACTCGGGCAGGATTATTGGACAATCCGTCTAAAATAGCTACCTTTGAGAAACGTCCCGAAATGAAAGTCAAGAACGTCTTCACCTACTTCACGGACACGATCCTGCGGCGCAACGCAAACTCCTACCGCAATCCCCGCGTCCGGTGGGCCGTCAGACAGTACAAGCTGCTGTTCTACACGGCACGCGGCCTGATCGCCCACGATACGATCGTGCGCAGCGCCGCCCTGACGTTCTATACGCTCATCTCGATCGTCCCGATCCTGGCGCTGGTATTCGCCGTAGTCAAGGGATTCGGGCTTCTGGACGGCCTGATCGACGATCTCTACGCCCTTTTCCCGCAAAACGTCGAAGTATTGGACTACATGGTGGAATTCGCCCGCAAAGCCCTCGCCAATACGCAGGGCGGGCTTATCGCCCTGGTCAGCGTCGTAACCCTTTTCTGGGCCGTCATCCGGGTTTTCGGGTCGGTGGAGAGCGCTTTCAACAACATCTGGGAGGTTCAGTCCTCGCGCAATATCGCCCGCCAATACCTCAACTACATCGTCATCGCGATGGTCGCCCCGATCCTCTGGCTCGTGGCCAGCACGATGGGAGGTTATCTGCTCCGGTTCTTCGACGCGGGGAATACGTTCCTCGGCATCCTTCTTTCGAAACTTTCGGCCCTGGTCATCATCTGGGGCAGCTTCACCCTGATCTATGCCGTCGTGCCCAATACGAAAGTCTTGTGGCGCAGCGCTTTCATGGCGGGTATCGTCGCAGGAACGGTCTTCATGCTCTTTCAGTGGGGCTACCTCTATCTGCAAGGATGGATGACCTCCTACAACGCGATTTACGGCAGTTTCGCAGCCCTGCCGCTCTTCCTGTTATGGCTGCAAATCTCGTGGGAAATCCTGCTCTTCGGCGGCGAACTCTCGTTCGCCTACCAGAATATCGACCGTTTCGCCGAAGAGCGCGAATCGCTCGGCATCAGCAACGACCGACGACGCCGGATCATCCTGGCCGTCATGCTCCAGGTCGTACACCGCTTTCGGGAAAACGAAGGGGCGCTCCCGGTCGATGAACTCCGCCGCCGACTCTCGCTGCCCACCCGCATCGTGAACGATGTCCTGCACCAGCTCGTGCGCACGGGCCTGCTGATCGAAATCCGGAATCCGGACGACGACCGCGAAGTGGCTTTCGCCCCCGGACGGGACATCCACGAAATGACGCTCTACAACATTTTCAGAACCATCGACAATTACAGTTCGACACGCCTCTACTTCGCCGCGACCGAAGAAACGCGCCGAATAGACCGCGCGCTCGACGAGCTTCAGACGGCCTGCCGTACAGCGGGCGACCGGCTTCGGCTCATCGACCTGGACGACGCAGTGAACGCCGCCCGCAAACCGGCTTCCGGGCCGCAGCCCGAATCGAAACACTCGGAAAGATGAAAAATATCGTCCTCATAGGCAGCGGCAACCTGGCCGAAGCGCTCGCCCGCGCGATAAGCCGCACGGAAGGAGCAACATTGCTCCAGATCTTCGCCCGCAACGCGAAACGAGGTACAGCACTCGCCCTCGAAAACGGCACCGCGTGGAGCTCCGATCCGCGCGAGCTGGCCGCCGCAGACCTCTACATCCTGGCCGTCAGCGATGCGGCGATCACCACGCTGGCCGAAAGCCTGCCCATACCCGCCGAAGCCGCTGTGGTACATACGGCCGGAGGCATCGGAATAGAGGCTCTTCCCGCACGCTTCGACCGTCGGGGCGTTCTCTATCCCCTGCAAACCTTTACCCAAGGCCGCAGCGTGGATTTTGCCAAAATACCTCTTTTCGTCGAAGGAAACGACGACTCCTTCACCTCGGAGCTCGAAGCGTTCGCCCGCAATCTGAGCCGCACGGTATATCGTGCCGACTCCGACCGTCGCGTACGCCTTCACCTGGCCGCGGTTTTCGCCTGCAATTTCGTCAATCACCTCTACGCATTGGGAGGCGAGATTTTGCACGGGACCGAACTGCCCTTCGACGTACTGAAACCCCTGATCGCCGAAACCGCAGCCAAAGCCGTCGATTCGGGCGATCCGCATCGGGTGCAGACCGGGCCTGCCGTACGCGGCGACCTGCCGACGTTGCGGCGGCACGAAGCCGCACTCGCTCACGATCCGCGACTGTTACGAATTTATGAATCATTAAGTCAAGATATATGGGAAACTTCAAAGAAGACATCGTAAAGACCGAAGCGTTCATTTTCGACGTGGACGGCGTAATGACCGACGGGGGAATCATGCCCCTGGTCGATGGGGATTTCATCCGAAAATACTATGCCAAGGACGGCTATGCCATCGCCTATGCGCTCCGTATGGGCTACAAAGTGTGCATCATCACGGGCGGACGGGGCGCAACGCTCGACCACCGGCTCAAAATGCTGGGAATCACAGATGTTTACCTGGACTGCATGGACAAAATATCGGCCATGCAGGATTTCTTCGCACGCCACGGACTCGATCCGGCGAACGTCATCTACATGGGCGACGACATCCCGGACCTGGAGTGTATGAAGGCAGTCGGAATCCCCGTCTGTCCCTCGGATGCGGCATCCGAGGTGATCGAAGCCTCGCGCTACGTTTCGGAGTTCGCGGGCGGGCACGGCTGCGTGCGCGACATCATCGAACAGGTACTCCGCGCCAGGGACGACTGGGCCCGCGATTCCCGGGGCATGCACAGCTCGAATATCGCCGCGTCGCGGTAAAACCAAAAAGCAACGAAAGGGGCTGTCTAAAACTGTTAGACAGCCCCTTTTTCATTTTTCAGAAACAGCAGGAATTAACCACAATCGAACCCTCTTCCTCCGGGAAACAGTTCCCGTGATCGGACACATTCCTCGGTTCCAAGAATTTATTTTTACTCAAGTCCAAAGAGGACAACCGGTTATTGCAACAATACAGCTTTCTCAAAATCGGATTTCCCGAAAGATCCAACGTAGTCAATTGGTTGTCATTACACCACAACGTTTCCAACACCGAATTATGCGACACATCCAACGTAGTAAGCAAATTTTCACCACACGACAGCCAATTTAACGACCGGTTGTGGGATACATCTAACGAGGAGAGCGAGTTCCTGTCGCACGAAATCCATGTCAGAGCCTTGCAACGAGATACGTCCAGTCGGCTCAATTTATTCATGGGACAATCCAATTCCTTCAAATTCGGAACAGCGCCGAGATTCAGACGCTCCAATTCATTTCTACTGCAATTCAAATATATCAAATCCCGGTTCCGACTGACATCCAAGGTTTTCAGCCAACAGCCCGAGCATTCCAACGTGTCGAGTTTGGTATTTTTACTAACATCCAGGGTTTCCAAACGGTTCTTTTTGACAAAACCATTTCCGCACATAAGTTTTTTCAGTTCCAAATTATGCGACACATCCAAACTCGACAGACTGTTTTCCGTGCACACCAACTCTTTCAACAGGGGATTACCAGTCACATCCAACGCTTTCAACGAGCGATTAAATGCACAATGCAAAACAGTCAGCTTCGGATTCCGATCCGTTTCCAATGCCACCAGCTCATTCAACATGCACCGTAACTCCATTAGCACCGAATTATGGCTTACATCCAAGGATTTAAGACAATTTCCCGAACAATCCAACTTTACCAAACGAGGATTCTGCGTCAAATCCAACGTCGATATCATATTCATACAGCAATTCAACTCCTCCAACAGCGGGAAATACTCGATTCCTGCTAAGGAAGCGATACCCCGCCTCGAACAATCTATCTTCGTCGCAGCCCGACCGGCAGGTGTTACTACGACCCGGCTCCCGTTTTCGCCGATCTCTTCGATATACCCCTGTTCCAAAAGATAAGCCCGGAAATTGGGATCGGGAATCATGTATTGCAGATACGCCGGGCGAACAATCGTATCCGCCGCACGGTATATCCGACCTTTTTTCAATCTTACGGGGAATTTGCCACCGCATTGAATCCTGAACATATTCCCGCTGTCACGATCCGTCACGACCGTTAACGAATACCCTCGGCGAAACTCCACAGGCAGTACAGGCAGATAAAAAGAGGTCGATTCTTCCGTCAGCTCCACCCCCGATCCGCAATCCAATACGACGCAAGGACTGACTTTCCTCTCTTCGCACACACTGTCGGGCAGCTCCTGCCTACTGGCTACCACCTTGATCGATCCTGCCAGAATTTCACCGTCGTTTCCCTGCAAAATAACTTGTTTCACCTTAATCGGTTCGAGAGCGAAGCTGTCTTTCCTCAATCGCAACTCCACAGCGGAGAACATATTTTCGAAATCGAGTGTCATTTCAGCCAGATTTCCCCGGTACCGGCCGAGCATAGGCACGCTCCGGCACCCCTTCTCATCATACTGCGCCACACCGACCGGAAGAAAAAAACTCCCGTCCTCTTGTAACGCAAATCCATACGGTCGCCAAGCTACGACCGAAACAGGATCCTCGATCCGCTCTTTCGGCCACATCTCTTTCATCAAATCCTCCGTCGAATAGGTTATTCGACCGTCAGCAGCCTGCATAGCAAACACCGGCCTCGATGTGAAAGACGATTTAATAAAGTCCAAATAGCTATTATCCTGAATTAAGAAGCCGATTCCATCCTCTTCGTTCCATACGAACTTCTCGACCGCACCATCGATGCCGATCGTATCCAAGGCGATACATCCGGCCTGATCGTTTCCCGATGTGTTCGACACTCCATTCGTCTTCGTCGTCGAAGCTCCGGAGCATGCCTGCAGCAAAAAACAGATAAAAAAAGACACTACCAATCTTGTACGCATACAAACTTCTCTTTTCTCTATAAAATTACAATTTTTCGAGAAATTCCGCATCCATAAACAAAAAAATTACACCGAAAAGGCGTAATTTTATCAAAATAAGACATCCGACCCGGGAAAATCCGGCTCGACTACACTTCCCATCTTTTCCCGATACGCGAGAGATGCTCCTGCAGGCGGAGGCGGAAATGTTCCCGGCGCTGCTTGAGGTTTTCACGCCACCCCTGCCAACGCATATAACGCTGTTTTTTCTCGGGATAAATGTCCGGAATGGTCAGCAGAATACCCGTCTCCTCCACACCGCCGAAATCGGTGTTGATTACCGTATCGAACACCCGCATCGTAGGCGAGAGATTCATATAGGCATTGATCAGCGGAGGAATGTTCTCGTTGAACTCGCGGATGCGCTGGATCAGGATACGGTAATTCTCCTCATAGGTCTTGCCCGTGAAAAAATGCTCGTAATAGGGATCGTCCAAATCGAGCTGCACGGGATTTTTACCCGCCACCAGATGATCGGGATCGGGAAAATAACGGCGCAGGAACCAGATCAGGGCATTGCGTGCCATAGCCTTGTACGAAGCGTACATCGTCACCTTGCCGAAAAGGTATTTCACCTTGGGATTCAGCACCACAAGCGCCCCCAAACCGTCCCAGAGGTTGTCCAGCGCATAGATACTCTTCGAATTGCCGCGCGACTGATAGGAAGGCTGTACGAACGAACGCCCCAGTTCGATGGTATAGGGCAGGTATTCCTTGCGGAATTTGTCGCTGAAGGTGAAATAATGTTCAGTGGAAAGATGCCGGGGATTTTCCGACGTGCAGACGATAAAGCGATAACCGCCCACGATCTCCTGCTCCGCAGGGTCCCAGACGATCAACTGGTAATAACCGTCGCCGGCGAGATCCTCCTCGTCTATATCCACGGCGAGCCCCGTTCCGCCCCCCGCCGACCGGAAGGCGACCTCCCGCAGGCGTCCGATCTCCCGCAGCAGGGACGGGCATTCGGCGGCATCGAAAATATAGATTTCATTCGAAGCCTTGTTCGTATTTCGGACCTTGCGTTCAGGGGTCAATTCCGCGAGCAACAGACTTCGGCTTACAGGCTCTATGATGGGTTCCATGCTGTTAAATTTAGAGCAAAACTAAACAATTTATCCGTGTTTTGCTTCGGCACGCAACTTTTTTTCCAAAGAATACGCCTTTTCGCGTACGTAATCCGCCCGCTGCTGCCACGATCCGCATTCGACCAGCTCGTCCGTCGAAACAGGCTCCCCGACCAGTATCCGGAAATGTTTTCCCTTCTGCGAAAACATCTCGTCGGGCAGATAGAGCATCTCGATATTGAACCGGATACCTATCTTCGTCCGAAAATTGGAAAGGCGGTAAAAGAAATCGGATAGTTCGCCCTCGACGAAAACCGGCACGATCCGGCGCCCGGACGCCGCCGCCCGCTTGACGAAATTCGAACGCCACGGCAAATCGGACACCACCCCCTGCCGACGGCGCGAACAAAGCCCGGCCGGGAAGGTCAGAATCGGACAGTCGCTTGCGAAAGCTTCGTCGAACCTGCGCAGGTATTCCCCGCATTGCGAACCGTGCTTGTTCACCGGAATCCAGAGCGGTCGCAGCGGCTCGACGTGCATCAGCAAATCGTTCACGATCACCCGCGCATCGCCGAAATATCCGACCAGCTCGTCGGCCAGCATCATACCGTCCATTCCCCCGAAAGGATGGTTCGACGCAAAGAGATACCGTCCCTTCGGATCGAGATTTTCGAGCCCTTCGACCGAATAGGTCACTCCCCAGAACTTAAAACAAGCCTGGATAAACTGCTGAGGAGGAAGCGCGGAATACTCATCCAGAATATAGTTGATTTCGTCCTGATGGATCGTGCGCTTGAGCCAGCGGATAACGAATCCCGGCACCCATCGGGCGATCCGGGGAGCCTTTGCCGCAAGCACGGCATCGACATCTATTTTCGGCATAACGTAACCCTTTTAATTATCGGTCGAAAGTCGTACGACGCCCGATTTGCACCTATCGCACCTACGCTCGGATTTCCAATCGAAACTCCGCATCGGTACAGGGAGATCCCGGAAGCGGGACACCCCGGCCTTCCGGAGTACGACCGTTCTCAACCGTTTTTTCTTCGGTAAAGATAACGATTTTTCCCTGCAAATTGTCTAACTTTACACCCTAAATATATATCGAAGCCAAATGACCTCCGTCTATCATACGCCCGTCCTGCTCGAAGAGTCCGTCCGACTGCTCGACATCGATCCTGCAGGAACCTATGTCGATCTCACCTTCGGCGGTGGCGGACATTCGCGCCGCATCCTGTCGGCACTGGGCGACCGGGGACGTCTTTACGCCTTCGATCAGGATCGGGATACCCGGGACAACTGCCCGGAAGACAGCCGCTTCCATTACGTCGAAAGCAACTTCCGCTTCATGCGGGGCGCCCTGCGGCTGCACGGAGTAACCCGGGTCGATGGTATCCTGGCCGACCTGGGCGTGTCGTCCCACCATTTCGATGCCGTCGAACGGGGATTCTCGTTCCGGGGTTCAGCACCGCTCGACATGCGGATGAATCAGCGCGGAGGAGGCACGGCGGCCGACCTGGTGAACACGCTCGACGCCGACGCCCTGACCCGCATCCTGGGCGATTGGGGCGAAATCGACACCCCCTGGAAAGTCGCCGCCTGCATCGTCCGCGCACGGACCGCGCAGCCGATCCTGACCACCGCAGACCTGGTTGCGGCCGTAGCGCCCTGTACCCCGAAAAAGGACGAATCGAAATTCCTGACCAAGCTGTTCCAGGCCCTGCGCATCGAAGTAAACGGAGAAATGGAAGCGCTCAAAATGGCGCTGGAACAGAGCCTCAAGGTGCTGCGCCCCGGCGGACGGCTGGTAGTGATCTCCTACCACTCGCTCGAAGACCGGCTGGTGAAGAACTTCCTGCGCAGCGGCAATTTCGAGGGGCGCATCGAAAAGGATTTCTTCGGCAAGCCCGAAACGCCGTTCGAAATCATTACGCGCAAGGCCGTCACTCCCTCCTCGGAAGAGCTCGTCCGCAACCCGCGTTCGCGCTCGGCCAAACTGCGAGCCGCTGCCAAAATCGTACGCCAATAACCGTTTCCGACCGACATGAAATACAACGACCACGAATTCGACCCCGTCACCGACGAGGAGCGTGCCGCCCGGGAGCGGGAGGAAGAGCTCGCCCGCCGCATCCGGCGCGAAGTGCTGCGCGTGCAGAGCGGCGAAGCCGACGAGGAAATTCGTGCCGACCGGGAGCGGGAGCAGGCCGAAGAGGAGGCCCGGCAGGAGGAGCAGCGCAAGGAGGAGCGCCGCCGCTCGAACATCTTCTGGCTCCTCTTTTCGGGCAATATTCTGGTTCGGAAAGGAGCCTCGGAATACTATCGTTACATGATTTGCATCGCCGCGATGTTTTTCGTCAGCATCTTCGTAATGTTCACGGCGCTGCACCTCGACATGAAATACTCGCGGCTTTACCGCGAGGTCCAGATGCTGCGCGAGCGCTCGACGCGCCTTCAGGAGCAGCGTTTCCGCCATACGACCCACTCGGCCATCCTCGAAGAGCTGCGCCGACGGGGCATCGACTTGTACGACCCGGTCGTTCCGGGTGAAATTCTCGACGACTGATGAGCAAGATGAAACCGGAAAAATCGCGCATCAAAAGCGACATCCTGCTGCGGGTGAGGTTGCTCTACATCCTCTTCATCCTGGCGGGACTGCTCATCTTCGCACGTCTGGTATGGGTGCAGCTCTTCAGCTCGGAGGTCGCCTACAATGCCGAACGGCTCGCCGGACGCATCTTCACCGAACAGATCATCCCGGCCCAGCGGGGCAACATCCTCACGCGGGACGGAGATCCGCTGGCCACCTCGATCTTCCGCTACCGCGTCGAATTCGATTTCGGCAGCCCGGGGCTCGACTCCGTGCGTACGTTCCACGAACAGAGCGACTCGCTGTCCAAACTACTTGCCGCCTATTTCGGCGACAGATCCGCAGCCGAATACCGTCGCATGTTCCGCACGCAGCATGCCAAACACTACCAGGTAAAATACCGCAAGGACACCCTCGTTCCCCGCTCCGAAGGACGCATCGCCCGCTGGATCGACCGGATTTTGGACCGGGAATTCGTGCCGAAAAAACTCTACGATACCCTGCGCGACCACACTCCCGTCCAAATCTTTCCCCGCGACATCGACTACACCGAATGGGAAACCCTGCGCAAATACCCGCTCCTGAACTGGAACATGGGCATGGTTTACAACCTGCGTGAAAGCGACGAACGCATCTATCCGCAGGGCGAACTGGGGCGCCGCACGATCGGACTGACCGGCGACCGAGGCAACTACGGCATCGAGGCCGTCTATCGCGAAGAGTTGGCCGGCCGCGACGGTCGGGCCACGCGCCAACGCATCGCCCGGGGTTTTTACGGCCGCGTCGTGGACGGCGACAACATCGACCCGATCGATGGACTGGACGTGGTCACGACGCTCGATCTCGATGTGCAGGACGTGGCGAACCGTTACCTGCGCGAACAGCTCGAAGCCCAGAACGCCATCTGGGGCACCACGATCGTGATGGAGGTCCGCACGGGCGAAATCCTCGCCCTCGTGAATCTGGGGCGCACCCCCGGCGGCGGATACGCCGAGCGGGAGAACTACGCCATCGGGCGTAACACGGAGCCGGGCTCGACCTTCAAGCTGGCTTCGATGCTGCTGTTGCTGGACGACGCGGATATGCCGCTGGACCAGACCTACGACACGGGCAACGGACGTGTGGTGAAGGTCGGCGGCATCCGGGTGCAGGATTCGCACGCCGGATTCAACGACATGGATTTCCGCACGGCGGTCGCCCAGTCGTCGAACGTCTATTTCGCCAAGGCGATCTGGGAGCGTTATGCCGACAACAAGGAGCGTTACAGCGACTTCATGAAAAAGCTGCACCTCGACCAAACCGTCGGACTGGAGGCTTTCGGCGAGAAAAAACCGCTCTTTCAGGATTGGAAGGAGGTGCCCGACCCCAACAGTATGCTCGTACGCCGCTCGTTCGGCTATCGTATCAAACTCTCCCCGATCCAGGTCATCACCCTCTACAACGCCATTGCCAACGACGGCAAGATGATCTCGCCGATTCTGGTCCGGGAGCTGCGTCGGGACGGGGACGTGGTCAAGCACTTCAAAACCCAGACTCTCGTGGATAAAGTCTGCTCCGAACGTACGCTGCGTGAGGTCCGCAAACTTCTCGAAAGCGTCGGCACGGAAGGTACGGGTGCTGGATTTTTCCGCGACACGACCCTCTACACCGTAGCGGCCAAGACCGGTACGGCCCAATACGCCGACGACAAAATCGGCTACCGCGACGGCTATTACATCGGCAGCATGGTCGCCTACTTCCCGGCTCACAACCCTCGCTACACGGTGCTCACGACGATCCACACCAAGCGGCAGGCCGGCAAATCCTACTACGGCGGCCCGCTCTCGGGTCCGGTGGTCAAGAAAGTCGTCACCTACCTCTACAACCGGGAGCACGACTGGGATCTCTCGCCGGAAAATTCAGGGGAAAAACACTATCCCCGGCGAATCAAAGGCGGCGACATCGCCCAGATCCGCCGCATCGCCGACAAATTCTCGCCCCGCACCTCGTTCGAAGACCGCAAAGGCTGGGGAACGGTACGGATCGACTCCCTCTCGAACGTCACGATCTCGACGCTCGCACAGGACGACCAAACGATGCCCAACGTCGTAGGCATGGGACTCAAAGACGCCCTGTTCCTGCTCGAAAGCCGGGGCCTCAGAGTTTCCTTCTCGGGACGAGGCTCCGTCCAATACCAAAGCATCGCTCCCGGCACGCGGATCTCGCGCGGGGGAGCCGTAACCATAACACTCAAATAAAGAGATGAAACAAATTCAAGAATTAATCAAGGCGACACAGGTGCTCCGCGTGGAAGGCAACTCCGATACACGTGTGAGCAGACTGGCGTATGACTCCCGCCGCATCGCTCCCGGGGACTGCTTCTTCGCCGTGAGCGGCACCCAAAGCGACGGGCACGCCTACATCGACGCGGCCGTCACCGCCGGTGCCGCAGCCGTCGTCTGCCAGCGGCTGCCCGAACACCTCGCCCCGTCGGTCTGCTACGTCGTCGTAGCGGATACCAACGCCGCGATGGCCGACATGGCCGCCGCATTCTACGGCGACCCGAGCCGTCAGCTCAAACTGGTCGGCATCACGGGCACCAACGGCAAAACCACCACCACATCCCTGGTGGAAAAGATTTTGCTGCGCGCCGGAAAGACTGCCGTTGCCTGCGGCAATTACGGCGTTCCGGTGGCGGAAATCCTGCTCCGGGATTCTGTGCCGGATGTGCTGGCGCTGGAGGTCAGCTCTTTCCAGCTGGAAACCATCCGCGATTTTCACCCGGATGTGGCTGTATGGCTCAATTTTGCGCCGGACCACATGGACCGTTACAAATCCGTGGAGGATTACCACCGCGCCAAACTCCATATCTTCGACAACCAGACGGAAAAAGACCTGGCCGTCGTCCGCTCCGGGGAACGGCTTCCGCACCTGAAAGCCTCCGTGCTCACCTTCAGCCCGGAAGATCCGGCGGCTGATCTTTATTACCGCGAACCGTTGATCCTGGAGGGCGGCGCTTCCCTGCTGAACCTGGAAGAGACCGCCCTGAACCAGCGCCATAATGCGGAAAACGCCATGGCCGCCGTCCTGGCATGCCGCCACCTGGGCATTCCCGCAAAAACAGCCGCAGATGTATTAAAAGAGTTCACGCCCCCCGGCCACCGCTGCGAGACCGTCCGCACACTGGACGGCGTTTTGTGGCTGAACGATTCCAAAGCCACGAATCTGCACGCGCTGGAAGCGGCTTTGAAATCACAGCATTCCCCCGTCATCCTGATTGCCGGAGGCAAGGACAAGGGGCTGGATTACGTGCCCTTGCAGCCCATGCTGAAAGAAAAAGTGCGCGCCTGCGTGGTATTCGGCCAGATTGCGGACCAGCTCCAGCACGCTTTTTCCCCCGCAGTCCCCACGGAAAAAGCCGCAGATGTAGAGGCCTGCGTGGCAAAGGCCCGTTCTCTCGCCCTGCCGGGAGACACCGTCCTGTTCTCTCCCGGCACTTCTTCCTTTGACATGTTCACCGGCTATGTCCAGCGCGGCCAGGCCTTCAGGGACGCGGTGAATGCCCTGCCCCCCCTTTCCTGACAATTCACCAGAAAACGACCATCATGAAAACGACCAAAATACCTGATCACAATCCGACCGGACGCACCCGTCCGAAACGCAAAATGGGCACCGTATTACGCGCCAAACTCAGCAAATACCGCGCCCGCGTTTCCGAATTTGAAGACGATGCGCCCAGCAGCACCGTCGTGCGCTGGCTCGTCGTCCTTCTTCTTCTTCATCTTCTCGTCATCGGCGGCGTTTATGTCCGCAGCACCTGGTTCAGAAACACGGCGGAAACCGTAGAAATGGCAGCCGCCCTGCCCGCGCCGCCCACCGTCCCGCAGCGCCCCGCTCCCGCAGCGCCCCCGGCCGCTCTGTCCCAGGTTCCCCAGGCGCCACCCGCGGCCCCGGTCACCATCACGCAGCCGGAACAGGTAGTGGACGCGCGCCCCAACAGGCAGCCGGCCCCCGTGGCGGAGGAACACATTCCGGATGCGGCTCCGGTGGCAGGTCCTGCGCGCCACATCGTGCGCACGGGGGATACCTGGGAACGCGTCGCGCGTGACAACCAGGTGGCCGTCAATGACCTGAAAGCCGTCAATCCCAAAGTTCAGCGCCTTGTCAGCGGAAGCACGCTCGTCATTCCGGCCCGGCCAGGAGACAAATTTGAACCGGAAAAGTCCGCCGCGGAGGAATTGGAGCCGGAAAGCGTGCCCCACATTGTGAAGAAAGGGGAAACCCTCTCCGTAATCGCCCGCAAATACAAAATGAACTGGCGTACCCTCCAAAAATTCAACAAGATGAATGACCGGGACGTAGCGCGTCTCAAAATCGGGCAAAAAATCATGATCCCCAAAAAGTAGGCATCTTCCTGCCCTTCCGCCGCCATGTCTTCCAAAGTCTGCATGATTCTGGTCTGGTTCTTCGTCATCTGCCTTCTGGTCGTAGGCCTGGTGATGGTATCCAGCACGGCGGCGTGGGCGGAGGAAACCAAGCACCCGTACGAACCCCTGTTCAAGCAGACCGCCTTTGCCTGCGCCGGGCTGGTGGGGGCCATGATTCTCTCCCGGATAGACTACCGGATATGGAGGAAGTATATCTGGTGGATCCTTGGAGGGGCCTGTTTTCTGCTGGTGCTGTGCTATGTGCCCGGCATCGGGAAGGAAATCAACGGGGAACGCCGCTGGATCACCATCGGCATGCAGTTCCAGCCCAGCGAATGCGCCAAACTCTGCATGATGATGGCCCTGGCCAACTGGCTGGCCCTGTACCGGGACCGCACCACCTCTTTCTGGTGGGGTTTTGTGATGCCCGGCCTTATCTTCGGCATTCCTCTTGCCCTGATTCTTTTTGAAAAGGACATGGGCACCTCCGTAGCCCTGGCCCTGGCCGCGTTCTGCGTCATGTTTGTGGCCGGAACGCGCAAAATTTACCTGGGCGGGGCTTTCGCCCTGGCCGGAACGGCCCTGTACGTTCTGGTGCAGAGCAACGCCAACCGCCTGGAACGTTTCCTGGCCTGGAAAGACCTGGACGCCCACCGCCTGGGCGCCGGCCTCCAGCAGTACCGTGCTTCCATCGCCCTGTCCCGAGGGGGGCTGGACGGGGTGGGCCTGGGAAACAGCGCGGAAAAACACGGCACGCTTCCCTTCGCCCACACGGACTTCATTTTCGCGCCGCTGGGAGAGGAATTCGGTTTTTACGGGACCATGTTCGTCCTGCTCTGCTATTTCCTGATGACGTATGCCGGCATCGGCGTGGCCATGCAGTGCCGGGACACCTACGGACGGTTTCTGGCCGTGGGGATTGTCGCCATCATTTTCTGTCCCGCCATCCTGAACATCGCCGTGGTAACCAACGCCGTGCCCAATTCCGGCCTGCCGCTGCCCTTCATCAGCTTCGGGGGCACCAACCTGGTCTTTACGCTGGCCGCCCTGGGCATGCTCACCAGCATCCAGAGGTTTTCCACCGGCGCCCAGCCCAATTGTGAAATCACCCGCAAAGACGAACGCTCCATTGACGTAAGATTATGACTGAACCCTCTCTCAAACATCCCTCCCTGAACATCGTGATCGCCTGCGGCGGCACGGGGGGGCACCTTTTTCCCGGCATAGCCGTAGCCCAGGAACTTAAAAAGCGCGGCCACCGCGTCACGCTCCTCATCTCCCAGAAGAAAGTGGACGCCCAAGCCAGCAAAAATTACGGGGATCTTGACTTCCGCACCATTGAGGCCATCGCGATGCCCAAAATCCCATCCCTGTCCCTGCTGGGGTTCGGCGTCAGGCTGTACAAAGCCATCCGTTTCAGCCGCCATCTTCTGGACGAGGTGGAAGCGGACGTCGTCATCGGCATGGGAGGATTCACTTCATTCCCTCCCGTTTACGCCGCCCACCGCAAGGGAATCCGCACCTACGTGCACGATTCCAACGCGCTGCCCGGAAAGGCCAACCGCATGACCGCCAAATG
>OHDT01000396.1_pt1 | contig 29109 bp, 24 predicted proteins | sample 1567061 | NCBI WGS metagenome assembly OHDT01 (sample SAMEA3879506, study PRJEB24766) | human gut metagenome | biome: human-associated habitat; feature: feces | place: USA | collected 1985/1987
GCCTTCACGGCGTTGGAACCCTCCTTTACGTCGCTCTTCTTTGAAACCGGCCTCGCGGCGCAGGGCCCCATCCCCGCAGCGGCCGCGGAAGCCATCTCCACGACGATGAAAATCTCCGCGGCGGTCACGGGAACGGAAGCCGGAATCTCCCCGGAAATATCCATCTTCCTTGACTTCACGTTCATCCTCCGTCTCCACAAAACGAGTCTTCATTTCCGGAGTAGGTTCATAAGAATCGCCAGCTTCAAAATCTTCCGGATTAAACACATAATCCTCATCGGAATCAACGCCTCTTCCGCCCTGCTCACCCTTGGCGCCCCCCCCGGCGACAAGCTGGGAAGCACCCAGGTATTTACGCTGGCGGGGAGGATTTTTCAGTGACAGAGCCACGTCCGCATCATCCAGGAATTTCCAGCCCCCGGGTTCCAAGTCCCCTCCCCACAGGGAGCCGATGCGCACGCGCACCAACTTGCGGACACGAAGGCCCAGGCACTGGAACATTTGACGCACCTGACGCTTCAACCCCTGTTCCAAAACAATGCAGGCACGGCGCGCGGAAGCGCGGCAAACATATTTGGCCTTGGCATTTCCCTCCGGAATGCGTACTCCGCGCAAAAACTGCATCAGTACGGAATTATCAAAATTCTGATCTACCGTCACCCAGTACTCCTTTTCTATGCCGCCGGTAGGATGGGAAAGAACCTGGGTCAATTCCCCCTTATTCGTCATAATCAGAAGACCTTCGGAATCGGCATCCAGCCGTCCCACATAATTCAGATGGCGCAGGCGCGGCGGCAGCAGGTCGTAAACAGTACCTATGGCTCCCTGCGCTTCGCGGCTGCACACATACCCGCGGGGCTTGTTCAACAGCACCACAACCTCTTCCATAGGGGTCATATGGCGGCCGTCCACCTTCACGAAATCCTTCTCCGTCACCCTCATCCCAGGCGTATCGATAACCTTCCCGTTCACTTCCACACGTCCTTCCCCAATCAGCCTGTCGGCCACCCGGCGGGAGTCAATGCCGCAGGAAGCCAGGAATTTATTAATGCGGATACCTCCGTTTTCTTCGGAGCCATGTTGTTCTTCACTCATATTGGTATAATGTCCGCTATCTCAGCGGATGATTTTGTATTGTTTATATTACGGCAATTCACATCCTCAAAAAGAGGAGGCTTTCTTTTGCCGGAAGAAAAAAGCCTCTCGGTTCATAGACATCCGAGAGGCTTCCTGTATTAGGAAAATGACTTGCCGTGCAAACTCCGCCGGGAAACTCTCCGGAGAGGATAAAGACAAGCTTAAGCTTCATGCTTGGTCTTCGGCAGGCCGAGAGGGCTTTGGCCCTTCTTCCATTCGCCGCGTTCCTTCAGAAGCTTGACACGTTCAAAACGCTTCAGGACGGAACGCTTGCCGCCTACGGTACCGGTTGCTTTGAGGCTGGAATGTTTGGACATGATCTTGTGTTTGTAAAAGGTTCAGAAAAATACTTTACACCACCCTTTCAGTGGCAGGCGGGATCTTATAACGGAAGGTTCCGAACTTGGCAAGAGAAATTTGGCGCAATAGCCAAATATATCACTCTGTGGCATCCCCCGGATGCGATTCCAGCCACTTCCTCCACAAATCCGGACGGTTCAGGCGCGTACGCTCCAGAGACTTCCCGTGCTTCCATTTTTCAATGGCGGGGTGATTGCCGCCCAGCAAAATCTCCGGAACAGCCAGGCCCCGGAACACGTTCGGCTTAGTATAGGCGGGAGCCTCCAGCAAACCGTTGGAAAAAGATTCCTCCACGGAAGAACGCTCATCCCCCAGCACGCCGGGAATCAGGCGCGCTACGGCGTCAATTACCACCACAGAGGCAATGGCCCCGTTCGTGAGAATATAGTCCCCGATGGACAATTCCATATCCACCAGCTCTTCTACTACACGATGGTCCACCCCCTCGTAATGACCGCAGAGGATAATGAGATGGCCTCCGGAGGCAGCCAATTCCGCGGCCAATGACTGGTTGAACGTACGGCCCTGAGGAGTCATCAGCACAACGCGGGTTTCCCGCCGGCGAAGTTCCTCTACGGCGGCAAAGATAGGTTCCGGCTTCAGCAGCATGCCCTGCCCCCCTCCGCAAAGGTAATCGTCCGTTTTGCGGTGCTTGTCCGTCGTCCAGTCACGGATATTATGGCAGCGTATCTCCAACAATCCCCTGTCACGGGCCTTTCCCAGAATGCTGCCGCCCAGAGGGGCTTCCACCATATCCGGGAACAGGGACAAAACGTCAATCGTCAGCTTGGCGGCCATAAGAAAAAAACATCAGCGTTCACGCTTATGGCCGCGCAGCATGGCCTCAATGAACGGATCCAGGTTGCCGTCCATCACGTCCTGAATATTGCCGGACTCTACGCCTGTGCGCAAATCTTTCACCATTTGATAAGGCTGGAAAACATAGGAACGGATCTGGTTGCCCCACCCGATGTCTCCCTTCTCACTGTACTGGCGGTCGGCTTCCGCCTGCTTTTTGTCTTCCTCAATCTGGTATAGCTTGGCACGCAGCATATTCATAGCCTCTTCCTTGTTACGAAGCTGGCTGCGCTCATTCTGGCAGGCCACGATCACACCGGAAGGAATATGCGTGATACGCACGGCGGTTTCCACCTTGTTCACGTTCTGGCCGCCCTTGCCGCCGGAACGGTAGGTATCCACCTTCAAATCCTTGTCCAGGATTTCAATATTGATGGAATCAGAAACTTCCGGCGTCGCGTCCAGGGAAGCGAAAGAAGTATGTCTCTTCCCGGCGGAATCAAAGGGAGAAATGCGCACCAACCGGTGGATGCCGCGTTCATTCTTCAAATATCCGTAGGCATACTCTCCATCCACCTTCAATGTCACGGAACGAATGCCGGCGTCATCCCCGTCCGTACTCTCCAAATACGTCACGGAAAATCCCCGGCGCTCACACCAGCGGATATACATGCGCAATAACATGGATGCCCAGTCACAGGCTTCCGTGCCGCCGGCCCCGGCGTGGATGGTTACATAACAGGAAGCCTGGTCCTGCGGTCCGTTCAGCAGGGTCAGCAATTCAAAATCCGCCAGAGACTTCTGCCACCTGGCAAACTCTTCCACAGCCTCCCGGCCCAGGTCATCGTCATCCGCCTCCTGAGCCAGCTCAATAGCAGCGTCAATATCCTCCAGACGGGACTTCAGTGCGGAAAATGCCTCCATCCTGTGTTTCAGGGGATTCACCTCCGCCATCAGCGCCCGTGCGGCATTCTGGTCATCCCAGAAATCCGGGGCGCTCATGCGTTCATCCAATTCGGCTACTCGTTGTTGAATGCCGTCCAGGTCAAAGATAGCTCCCGAGCTCGGAAAGACGGCTATGCAGGACAGCCGTGTCGAGCGCCGAGAGATCTGCAGCGATATGGGGATCCATGCGCGGGAACCTATCACGAATTACCTGGACGGAAAAGGGCAAAATGCCGTTTCTCCCAGTCATCCTCTTTTACTCCGACTTGCACCGGGCCATTTCCAAGAATAATAAAACTCCGCACGCTGAACAAAACCGCTCCTCTTCCGCAGGAAGAACATCTAACAGGAAATGAATACTTCCGAAACCAAGTCCTCTTCCCCATTTCAATGCCCCATGGGAAAAACAGCAGACAAAAATCTTATCTCATTCCCTTACCTTACATCACCGTTTTCTGCCCTTCCCCCTCTTTCCGGAATGTGGTTCGGCCCTCCATATCCCCGGCTTCCCATAAGAGAGCCCGGAGCCATGCTACTTGGCGGAATTTTCCTCTCCACCCTCAAAAGGGCGGATCCGGCAGGACCTGAGTTTTTCAATCTCCTCAAAAGTCATGATGTGTTCTATCTGGCAAGCCACTTCATTGGCGCGTTCTTCCGGGAGAGCCAATTCCTCCCGCAGGAAATCAAACAGAATACCGTGGCTGACAATAATTTTCCCGGCAATTCTGCGGCCTTGGGGAGTCAGCTTGACGGGAGCATACTGCGTATACTCCACCAGTCCCATATCCGCCAGTTGCTTGACGGCAGATGTAACGGAAGGCATCTTTACCTTAAGCATCTCTGCAATATCCCTCACCTGGGCCGTCCCGTTCTTTTCAGACAGCAACCCGATAGCTTCCAGATAATCCTCATTGCTCTTGGTCAGCTCCAACATGGTATAAAATGAAAGTTAATACTTTAGTGGAAACTAACTCAAGATTTTTTCCAGACTTCTTTGGAATGAGAAAAAAACCGCCGCGAATATGACCATTCGCGGCGGTTAAATTAATCAGCGTAATACAAAAACGGGCTTACTTCTCTTCAGAAGGGCTCCACTCTTCGTTTTCACGGGTAGCCAGATTGAAGGCGTGTTCCAGACCCACCATATCGCTGCTCGGGCGGAGGGCTTCAAAGGAAGCGGTTTCGCGGCGGAGCTGTTCGGTGTCGTAATTGACGGCCTTGATGGAAAGGCCGATACGGCGTTCGATGCTGTCCACTTTGATCACGCGGGCAGTGATTTCATCACCCACCTTGATCACATCCTTCACGCGTTCCACATGGTCTTCGCTCAACTGGGAGATATGAATCAGGCCATCAATATCGCCGTCCAGATTCACAAAGGCGCCGAAGCTGGCAATCTTGGCCACCTGGCCAGTCACCATATCGCCCACCTTGAAGCGGTCATTGATGGATTCCCACGGATCGGACTCAAGCTGCTTGATACCAAGGGAGACGCGCTGATCCTCCTTCTTGATTTCCAAAACGATGGCTTCCACTTCGTCGCCCTTCTTGAGAACTTCGGAGGGATGATTGATCTTGCGGGTCCAGCTCATATCGGACACGTGGATCATGCCGTCGATGCCTTCTTCCAGTCCCACAAAAGCGCCGTAGGGAGTAAGGTTGCGAACCTGGCCCTTGATGACGGTACCAATCGGGAAACGGGATTCGATATCCGCCCAGGGATTGTCTTCCAACTGGCGGACACCGAGGGAAATCTTCTGTTCCTTCACAGAAATGGAAAGAACCACGGCTTCGATTTCCTGGTCCAGCTTCAATACATCGCTCGGACGGGTGATTCTCTTGACCCAGGACAATTCGGAAACGTGCACCAGGCCTTCCACGCCCTTTTCCAATTCCACAAAGGCGCCGTAAGGCAGGAGCTTGGTCACGCGGCCCTTGACATGGGAATTGATCGGGTATTTGCGTTCGATATCCGCCCAGGGGTTGTCTGTCATCTGCTTCAGGCCCAGGGAAACGCGTTCCTTTTCGCGATCCACTTCCAGAATCACGACTTCCAGGGACTGACCGATATGGAGCATTTCGCTCGGATGGTTCACGCGGCCCCAGCTCATATCCGTGATATGGAGCAGGCCGTCCATGCCGCGGAGGTCGACAAAAGCGCCGAAGTCCGTGATATTCTTCACGATACCTTCCACCTTGTCGCCTTCCTTGACGGTTTCAAGGAAGCGCTGGCGCTGGTCGGCGCGTTCGGCTTCAATCACCTCACGGCGGGAAAGGACGATATTTTTACGGTCGTCATTTACCTTGACGATCTTGAATTCGTAAACCTTTCCAACATACTCGTTCAGGTCGCGAGGAGGAATAATATCCACCTGGGAACCGGGCAGGAAAGCTTCCACGCCAACATTGACCATAAGACCGCCCTTGACGACGCTCTTCACTTTACCCTTAACCAGGCCGCCATCGCGGTACACGCCCACGATCTTATCCCAGTTCTGCTTATGGGCGGCCTTTTCCTTGGAAAGGACGACGATGCCTTCGTCGTTTTCGAGGCGTTCCAAAAGGACTTCAATTTGGTCCCCCACTTCGATTTCCTCGTCTTCAAACTCGGAAATGGAAATAGCGCCTTCGGACTTGTAGCCGATGTCCACCAAAACGACTTGGGGACGGATTTCTTGGATGGTTCCGGTAACAATGGAACCTTCACGCAATTCGCGGAACTTGCTGTCAATAAGTTCCGCCAGTTCAGTTGTGCTCATTTAAATGGTTGATGAGTTAGTATTAACGATCTTTCTCATGGCCCCTTATTGACCGGCGGGCAATCGGGGCGCCTTCCCCCGCCGGGCGAAAAATCGGTTGCTTTCAATATCAGTTTCACACAAGAACTCAAGGCTTTTCTTGAAAAACTCCTCCCGATTTTTTACGGAACCTGAGGAGCCCCTCTGGACGGCGGCAGAAAACGAGCGCACAAAAACCTTGTAGCACTTCCGTCCCATGTTAAATTCCGGCTAATGGGAAAATGCAGGAATACCTGCATCTATCAACCACTCCTGCCGCAAAACCATGAAAAAAAACCTCCTTTACCTGCTCGCAGCGGGGCTGTCCGGAACAGCCTTCCTTCACGCCGCGGATACCGTCAAACTGGACCAGCCGGACCTGGAACGGGGGGCTCCGATCATGAAAGCCCTGTCCGACCGTCAATCCATTCGGAGCTTTTCTGAAAAAGCGCTATCCCAAAAAGATTTATCAGACCTGCTCTGGGCGGCCAATGGCATCAACCGTCAGGAATCCGGCAAACGTACAGCCCCGTCCGCCATGAACCGCCAGGACGTTAAAATTTATATATGCACTAAAAACGCCTCCTACCTCTATGACCACAAGGCCCACGCCATGATTCCCGTAAACGATGGGGACGTGCGCCCGGCGGATGCCCCCATATGTCTCATTCTTGTAACGGATACGGCGGAACCCTGGGCTGCCATGGACGCCGGCATTGTCTCCCAGAACATCTCCCTGTTCTGCTCCGGGACGGGACTGGCTACCTATCCGCGCGCCAGCATGAACAAGGATGCCCTGGCAAAGGCCCTGAAACTAACCTCTCTCCAAACACCCATGCTCTGTCATCCGGTAGGATATAAAAAATAACTACTTCCGGCTACATTCTCCGGACAGTCCGGAAAAGAAACCATCAGAAATGGAAATGAATTCCACAACAGGCGGAATTATGGTTCCGGCAGAATATCCATGTAGATGCCGGGAGAGCTCCCTTCAATAGGCATCGCGCCCACAGCCCCGCCGATGACACCGTATGCATACCCCAGCTCCCGCAAACCTTTCAGGGCGGAAATCAATAGCACGGTGCCCAATCCGCTTCTGCGCACCTCTTCCGCCACCCCCATGGGGCCCAAAAAACCGCGAGCCGTTACATCGTAACAGGCAAAACCAAGAATCTTCTTCTCCCGTGTGGCAATATAACAGGAAATGGGCTGGCGGCCAAACGCGACTTTCGCCTCACTTACCCACTTGGGAGAAAAATTCCGGCCAACCCAGTCAGCTACCAAATGACGTTCGTAAGCACCCGGACGGCGAATCAAAAAACCTTCCCTCTCCAGCCTCCTCAGGTCTTCTTCAATATCGGGCAAATCATACAGCCGCACCAGCATATCCATCATAACCCCGGCACCGTATCACAACTAAGTGCCGTGGCGAATAAAAAAAACTGGACAAACCCATCTTTCAACCTTAGACTTCGCCGCACCACAAACAACGAGCTGTAGCGCAGGCTGGTAGCGCGCTTCGTTCGGGACGAAGAGGTCGCAGGTTCGAATCCTGTCAGCTCGACCAATTTCCAAGCCGCCTCCGGGCGGCTTTTTGATTACTTATTTACTGATATAAAACAATTTTACTCATTAATAACTCTGCACTTCCCCTATTTTGCGCCAAGGCAAATAAACAGCATCATGCTGATTGAATTTACCCTCCTCACAGGAACAAAATCAAACGGGCAAATCTTCTCAATTAAGCCTGGAGGATGTCGGGGGTATTTACCGATGCAGAGGAAAAATTATCTATGCCCAATTCTCACCCCTATGCCAGGCAGCATCACAGCCGCTGCGGAAGTACTCTATAACATCCCCCCTAAACACAGGAGAATGAACCTCCTCCACAAAAAAGCCCCGTTCATATTTCATGAACGAGGATGAGTCAAATGAAGTCGAATCAGGGAGAAAAAACCGGGTTACTTGCCGGATTCCGGTTTAAAGCGGGCTGCTTCCGATTCGGCGGTGATTTTTGCAGGCTCGATATGCAGGAGCTTTTTCATGGCACGGCCCGGGTCGCTCTCCGTCATCGGAAAATATCTGACGTGATCGCCCAGGCTGTAGGAATCCAGTCCATAAATGCTGTCAGCCGGAGTAAAATCTTCCGGCGTGTTCAGCAGTTTTTTTACCTCCTTTGAAGACGCAAGGACATAACTCAGATTACAACTGGAATACAATTCCGTTTTAGGAAAGCTTCCCTTGGGAAGCTTATTGGCGTGCCCATTCCACTTGACCAGAGCTTCTACAGGAATATCTCCCCGCAGCGACTGAACGACGCGGGCATAGTGCGTCGTTCCCTGGTCAGTGGAGACTATTTTGTAAATGATAACAGACAGGACCACATCGCTTTTTTCTAAATTTCGGGCTGTACCCCTGAGAAAACTATCCTGTTCTACTTCGGCCTGCGTAGCAACATGGGAAGAACGGTCTGGCTTTCCAAGGGCTACGGTTGAAAGTAACCCTGAAAACAGAACGCAAAGAAAAGAAACATACTTCATATGTATATATTAGATACTGATTTTTTGGTTTATATTCAATAAAAATAGGGCGAACACAAAAAATGTCCACCCTATGAATATATTATTTAATATCAGTTATTAATCATCCAGTGTCGATCTTTGGAGCAGCCACACGGGGCCGGAAATAAAACTGCCCACGCCAATGTTATTTCCCGGACACATTCCCACATGCAGACTATCGCCAAATACGATAATATCTCCAGCCTGGGGAGTGTTGTACCCATTTTCTCCATCATCCGGATAATCAGGAGTCCCCAGCAGGGTACGGAGATAAACCGCCATTTGAGCTGTGCTGATGATAATGTGCTTTTTACCCCCCAACGCCAGGGAATTACCTTTTGCCCCAATATTATTGGCTCCCGGAGCTCCATTAAGGTCAATACCATAACTACTAAGAGCAATGCTCAGACGCAAGGCGCAACTGTTAATGTAATTGGCATCTCCCGAAACGTGGCTATCGTTCAGCCATCCTCCAATATAGTTCCACACATCATCTGTAGTCATGGTGGGATAATCCACTACATTATAGCATCCCAGTAAACGTTGTGCATTGGCAATATTCCAAAGATTTTTTGGAGCATCAATTTCCCAAAGTTCCAGTTCGGAATTTCCCATCTTGGGAACAAACTCCTCCGCATTGGGGTAAGGAGCAATTTCTTCCGGTACGGCAAGGTTCTCATGATGCAGTTTCGCATAGTGGAAGCCCTTTTTAAGTTCCTTGCTTCCAGAAACGGATGTGGACGAATGTGAGCCAGTCAATTCCGCTACCTTTTCACCATTGATTTCCAGATAGCCGTTGTCGTCAATCTGAATCGTGAAATTATAGGTTCCATCTTCCGGAACGCGGATATATCCTTCCCAGTCATGTACCCCGGTTTCTTCCGTCTTGTGCCATCCAATCTTGGAGGACTCTTTCTTCGTTACCTTGTAGCAACGGTTGTTTTCCACATCCAACGGGTGGAACGGTTTTGTAGAGATATAGCCATAATGTTATGTTTCGTATCGTTTACTACTGAATAAACTGAATATTCAGTTCATGGAAACCTTGAAAGATTTCTCGCTCCCCATCAACAAGTTTAACGCGTAATCCAACCCTCATTCGGAACGTGAAGGAAAAGGTTAAAACGGCACGACAATCAAGCGGAAAACAAAGGATTTGAAAAGGGCACAAGAAACGCAATCATTGATTATCAATAGTTACATTTCAAATTTTCTTCATTCGGGACGAAGAGACCGCTGGTTCGAATCCTGTCCTTTCGATTATTTTCTAACAACCTCTTCCGGACGGTTATTTTCCGGTAAAATCACTTCCCCTTCAAAAGCCAGTCAGAAACCCACTAGCAGCTGATTCTTCTATCTGAAAAAAGCCCCTGCTGGGATACTTTATCAGTCATCCGTCAAATTCCCATTGCCCCGCGCATGTTTCTTTCTCTAAAATGCAGGTAATGAGTGAATACTTCCTGAAACTTCCCGGCGATTCCCAGCCGAGAGCCTATTCCGAATACGAAGTCCGTGAATTTCTGGGACAGGGCGTGATCGACTCAAAAACGCTTACCTGGAAACAGGGCATGGAAGGATGGCAGCCCGTAGCCCAAGTTCTTCCGCCAATGTCACCTATATGGGAGGAAACACAAGATCAAGAGAGCAAAGATCAACCAGAGGAGCAGCAGTACCGCTTGCGTTATCCTTTAAACGGGCTAGCCAAATTATCCATTTTGGCATGTTTCGTATTGCTGCCCTTCATGCTCTGGAGCAGCTGGATTGTTTTTTCCAACAATGTCGTTAATTATGAAGAAATTCAGACACTCATTCAGCAGAATATGGTTCACCTGCCATCTTTTGCGGCGCCATTGGTCTTCCTCCTCAGTATCCTGTTCATTCCATCCCTGCTTATCCAGCTGATCTGGCTGTACCGGGCATCTGCCAATATTCAGGAATTTCAAGTTCAGGGAATTCGGTTCACTCCATTCCTTAGCGTTCTTCTAAGCTGTATGCCGGTAGTCGGCATGGTGCTCAATGCCCTGGTTCTTCAGGAAATATATAAGGCATCTAAAAACCCGGCAGAATGGATGCTGCAAATACCCTCCCGTTCCCTGCGATTATATCTTCTGGTGACTACGGCTCTAACTCTGTGCACCCTTTTCCCTTTCGGGGCGGAACATTACGTGACGGCCTTTCTGCTCACCGGCGTACTGATGACGGCAGCCAGCATCCTGTGGCTGGTCTGTGTCCTGCAAATCACCAGAAAACAGGAGGAGCTGGTCTCCAAAAATCAAAACTCCTGTTCCTGATCGAAAAAACCGTAATCAACGTTTTTCCTTTTCTTCCGAGGACGGCTGACTGCCTGGGAGGATTTTATCCAAAGCTTCCATGCTGTTATCCTTATACAGATTCTCCAGCAGTTTTTCCCACCCCGCCGCCATCTGAACCTGTTTCAAGGCAATAATAGGATCAGGCATCATCATTTCCGGGTCGGGAGCATATTGCTTTAGCACCTCATCCGGATTGATCCTGTTAAACGTTGTCTTCCCATAGCCCGGCATTCCCGCCTCATGAGCGATGGATTCAATCATCTCAAAATGCAAATGCGCCAAATAGTTGCCGTGCGCAGTTCCGACTGAGCCGATTTGCTCTCCGCGTCCCACCAGAGTCCCCAGCGGAATATCGCTGACGGTTTTCAAATGGGCATACAGACTCTGTACAAAACGCCCGTCCGGCAAGCGGTGCAGCAGCACAACAACATTTCCCCAATCTGAAGAAGGCTCTCCTGCATAAATCAGCAATCCGCGGCCGGCGGCCCGCACGGGCAGTCCCTCATCCGTATTTTCTCCTCCTATTCCATTTAAATCCTGTCCTGCATGCCTTCCCTTACGGGCGGCATTCATATCCCCCACACCCTGGGCAACATAGGTAAACGCTCCATTTTCATCTCCGAGGGGCGATGTAAACACATCGGCCAGAGGCGCCTTTGCCAGTTCCTGGGGTGTCAACAAAACCATCCGGTAATCTACAGGAACCGGAGCAGACCGCGGAATATCTTCGTCATAAATATTATGGGGCATCCCGGCCTCCGGGACGGCGGCATATTTCGTCTTGTACCAGGCAAATGCCGTAATCAAGACACAGGCCGTTCCCAAAAGCCCCATAATGACGCGGGATGTCGTCTTATCTATCATCGTGCCGACTCTATACCCACGGAACCGGATTTACAATCACAAGATAGTCAGGCCAGCGTCTGCGGAAATTTTTCCATCCACAATTTGCGCGCCGCACGGATATCTTCTGAGGAAACACGGCTGGAGAGCTCCCATACGAGCGGAACTCCATGCGGGAAAAAAGGAAGAAGGCGTTCAAAGGGAACCACTCCTCCCAGAAGGGGAACCTGATGATCTCGCGCGGGCCATTTGACGTCGTTCACATGTCCTCCAATCAAATGGGAGGACATTCGGCGAAGAAACTGCTCATGATTTAATATAAGCAAATTGTGCTTTCTTTGAATATGCCCGAAATCATGCCAGTAACCGATAAAGGGATTGTCACCAAACTCCTTCATCAACAAATTCATTTCATCCTCACTCGGCACCTGCTCATAATGGCTGCGCCCTTCAATGCCCAGCTTGACGCCAAATTGTCCGGCTTGCGGAAGGAGCTGCCGGAGAGCTTCACGCGCCCGTTCCAGATAAACGGGAGCCAGACGGTTGCGGCGGCGTACAAATTCGCCCTTGGCGTCGGCAAACGATTCCGTTCCCACTATTCCCTGACGCGCCAGGTTTTGCAAATGAGCCGTATCCGTGCGTTTCGCCAGGGGTTCCACCGTTCCCATATGCAACACGATATATCCGGCCCCCAGTGCTGCGCCCTGTTCAATAGACTTTTTCGTCAATTCAATAGCCTTGGAACGCACCTGCAATAAATCCGCCGTAAAAGGCCTGCTGTCAGGAGAATCCCCCACCTCGTCAATCGGAGCGGGGAAAAAATTATGCACCCCGGCCACTTGCACCTTTCCGGCATCTACCGCCCTCATGATACCGGGCAGAAGGGATAACTTGATGCCGTGGGAAAGTTCCACATGGTCAAAACCCAAAGAAAGAATCTCATCAATCATTTCTTCCCCGTCCTGATGACGGTGGGAATTCCAGCACGTAGAAAATACCAGCATAAAAAATCAATTATTATGAGCTGATGGAACCGGGGTCCGTATAGCAATCTTCCATCCACTCCTTGACGGCGGCAGTCATGCTCCCGGCTACGTCCGCGCGAGGTTTGACGAAAGCCGGAATAAACCACGGAAATGCGCCCACCAGGTCATGAATCACCACAACATCGCCATCACATGTATGGGAGCCGGAACCAATACCCAATGTGGGAATGGAAGAATGTACGGTAACTTGTCGGGCAGCATGAGGCGTTACGCCCTCCACAACCACAGCACAAGCCCCCGCCTCTGCCACAGCCTCCACATCCCTTACCAAGGCTTCCTCCTCCGCGGAGGATTTCCCTTTAATCCTATATCCTCCCTCCTCCAGCACTTTCTGCGGTAAGAGGCCGATATGACCCACTACGGGAATACCGGCATCCACAATAGCACGGATATTTCCTGCCTGGGCTGCCCCCCCTTCCAGCTTGACAGCATCCGCTCCAGCCAAAAACAATTTCTTTGCGGATTGCACGGCCTGTTCCACCGTATCATAAGAATGTATGGACATATCTCCCACCAGCAGGGCGTTCTTCACTCCGCGCGCAGTAGCTTCCACATGATGAAGCATATGATCCAGCGTCACATGAGTGGTATCCGGAAAGCCCAAAACCACCATCCCTAAGGAATCCCCTACCAGCACAATATCTACGCCGGCTTCATCCAAAAGGCGGCCTGTAGGATAGTCATAAGCAGTAACCAGAGTCACATGCCGCCTGTTCTTGCAGGCGCGGATTCGTTCCGCTTTCTCAAAAGATTGATTCATGGCGTTCAATAAACATGCAATTTACCAGCGTTCCGATACCAGAAGCGGCTCAGCCTCATCCGTATCCAATTCCGCCAACAGGCAGGCAACCGTTTTATGCTGGCGCGGCAGGATAAGCTCCGGCCTGATATCTGAAAGAGGTTTTAAAACAAATTTCCTCAAATGGGCTCTGGGATGGGGGAGAATCAGACGAGGAGGATCATTGACCACCATGTCCCCCACATAGATGATATCCACATCCGCCGTGCGGGGTTCACAGCGAATCCCGGAACGAATGCGTCCCAAGGCTCGTTCTATACCCTGGCAATGCACGAGCAATTCCTCCACCGTACCGGGCCAGGTAAATTCCACCACGGCATTCAAATAATCATCCGCACCATGCGGACACCCTTGAGGACTGGTGGCATACAGAGAGGATTGCAAAAAAGGATCATCAGACAGGCTCATCTGCAACAAATGATCCCTGGCCTGAACCATCAGGCTGTTTTTATCCCCAAGATTGGACCCCAGTGCAATGCCTGCTCTCTTCATCAGTAAAAAACATCGTGGCCGTTCCGGAAAAGAAGAACGGCCACGATGCCGAAAAAGTTATAATTGGGACAACCCCAAAACGTCTTCCATGGTATACAGACCTGGTTCCCTGCCTTGAAGCCAGAGAGCCGCGCGAACTGCTCCGGAGGCAAATGTCATACGGCTGGACGCCTTATGGGTAAGTTCCAGCCGTTCACCATCGGAAGCAAATATTACAGTATGGTCTCCCACCACATCTCCTCCCCGCAGGGAATGCATGCCTATTTCCTTGGCGGGTCGAGGCCCTACCAACCCTTCACGGCCAAAAACCACACTATCTTCATAATTCCTGTCAATGGCGCTGGACAGGATTTCTGCCAGTGTCCGGGCAGTACCGGAAGGAGCATCAATTTTGTGACGGTGATGCATCTCCATTACCTCTATATCGCAGCTGCCTCCCAGAATCTGGGCAGCCTTGCGCGTCAGCCAGAACAGGGCGTTCACCCCTACGGAATAATTGGAAGCGAACACAATCGGAATGGATGCCGCAGCATCCACGATCTCCTGGCGTTCCAGCTCCGTATGTCCCGTAGTGCCAATCACCAGAGGTTTGTTATTGGCAACAGCTTCCGCCAGCAGAGTGCTGGTGAAAGCATGATGGGAAAAATCAATGGCTACGTCGCATTTGGCGAGGGCGGGATAAAGCTCCTGTCCCTGATCATGAGTAGAACCCACGCAAGTATCCGGATTCTGCGTCACCGCCTCTTGAATAGCCTGGCCCATGCGGCCCGAAATGCCTGTAACAAGAATGGAAATCATATCACTAAAATATTAAAGAATATTGAAACGCTGAAGAAGAGCGGAAAGCTGAGCTTCCTTCTCTTCTGCCAATGGAACCAGCGGAAGACGTATGCCGGGCTGTATATCTCCTCTCATCGCCAAAGCCGCCTTGATCGGAACAGGATTGGAATCCAGAGTCATTAGCCCTTTCATCAACGGATAAAATGTCTTCTGGAGGGAAAGCATTTCCCCCATATCCTGATTCAGGCCAGCTTTGACAATGGAATTCATGATGCCCGGAAGCAGATTGGATGTTACGGAAACCAATCCGCTGGCGCCACAGGCCATAAAAGGCACCGTCAGGCCGTCATCGCCACACAGAACAGTGAAATTTTCCGGAACCACCTGCATCAGCTGGTTCACGCGGTCCACATTGCCGCCGGCCTCTTTCACACAAACAATATGCGGGCAATCCTTCGCCAGACGGCTGATTGTTTCCACACTGATTTCAATCCCGCAACGCCCCGGAATGCTGTACAGCATCATCGGCAGACGGGTAGCGTCCGCAATAGCCTTGAAATGGGCATAGACTCCATCCTGAGAAGGTTTATTGTAATAGGGGCACACCTGGAGCGTTCCGTCTACTCCCATCTTTTCCGCTTCCTGGGTCATATGGATAGCTTCTGCGGTGGAATTAGCACCCGTTCCCGCAATAACCTGAATACGGCCAGCCGCGCTCTCCACGGCCAATTCTATTACCCTCAAGTGTTCTTTTACAGTCAAGGTGGGGGATTCTCCCGTGGTACCGACAGCCACAATGCCGGCCACGCCGGCAGCTATCTGCGCTTCCACAAGCATTCTAAAAGCCTCTTCATCGACCCGGTTGCCGGCAAACGGAGTCACAATTGCTGTATAAAGACCTTGAAACTTCATAACCTTACTTGGAAATATACTATCTTAACAGACACTTTTTGTCACGACAGAATACAGAAATATGGCACGCCTGTCAGGCATCCTGAAATACCATTCGTGAACAAATGGAGCAAAACTCCAGGCAGGAATTAAACAGGGACAGGAATGATTCCGGCCGCCTGCCGGGCCGCCAGGCAGCTTTCCTTCCATTGACCACGATATATTCCCGGTGAATATGGCGACCTTCGTTCCCACATAAAAACAACGCAGCCGCACAGGCGGAAGAAGCCAATCGAGACTGGGAAACATACCGAAATACCGGACGGTGAATTACGATCTGGCTCATTCTGACATCTCTCCGGTTCAGGCAATTTTCCAAGCCCGCGGTATCTTCCTCCCATACTCCCTTTTTTCCAGAACGGGAAACCATATTCACAATCATGGCCCCAGAAACAAAGGCATGTTCCAGCAAAACGGACAGACGAACACGGGAAGAACAACTCAGCCCCTGCACCTCGACTGAGGCATCTTCACAAATAATCAAATAATCAACACGGCCATAAAGAGTATGTACCAGACCAGCAAAAGAAGCCAAATCGGAAGAATGGTTCAGGCGGCCTGACATGACCAGGTGGCTGCTGCCCGGAAGACAATCAACGATATGGCAAGATTCTTCACCGGCCTCATGAAGCATGGCAACCACAGTTCCCTGACAGGCAAATACCTTGGCTGCCAAATATCCTATATTGCCGGCGTTGCCCAGAATGACGACCACAGGTTTCTGAATGACTTGGGATTTCATATGCCGCCATTCTGACGAAAGAGTGTAATCCGTCAATACCCCACACATACTTAAGTCATTAAGAAAGAAAAAGGAATAGTTAAGAAAAAATTATATGGTCACGATATTTTACAAGGGCTGGAATTTTATTCATCGTAGAGACTGAGCAAGAGATTTAAAGGGGGAAATAGGGATATGCAAGAAGCGAACAGGCCCCGCGAGTCAAGTGACTGGCGGGGCCTGATGGGAAAAAATCCCGGCGGCGACCTACTCTTGCGGGACCTGTCGTCCGACTACCATTGGCGCGGCAGCGTTTCACTTCCGGGTTCGGAACGGGACCGGGTGGGACCACTGCGCTCTGGCCACCGGGCTTCAGGGGGAAGAGGTGATTTTTTCTTCATCCTGCCTGCCCGGGAGCCCTGCTTTTTTGGGGGCTTCTGAGTGAGGGATTTTTTTCAGGGTATGTGTGTGGCGGCTAAGAAGATTTCCGTCCTTTGTGTGGGGAGGGATTCAGCGTAAACTGACATCTGCGTGGCTGGTGGTTGATGAACATGCACAGGTAAATGAGACAAGAGCAAGTTGTCATTCACGACGGGGAGTGATGTAATATGATGAAGTCAATTGGTAATTAGTATCGCTCGGCTCAATACATTGCTGCACTTACACCTGCGACCTATCAACGTGGTGGTCTTCCACGAACCTGTAGGGAAAACTCATCTTGGGAAGGGCTTGGCGCTTAGATGCTTTCAGCGCTTATCCCGTCCGCACTTAGCTACTCGGCCATGCACTTGACAGTACAACCGATGCACCAGTGGTGCGTCAGACCCGGTCCTCTCGTACTAAGGTCTGAACCCCTCAATTTTCCAACGCCCACAGAGGATAGAGGACCGAACTGTCTCGCGACGTTCTGAACCCAGCTCGCGTGCCGCTTTAACCGGCGAACAGCCGGACCCTTGGGACCTTCTCCAGCCCCAGGATGCGACGAGCCGACATCGAGGTGCCAAACCACGCCGTCGATATGAACTCTTGGGCGTGATCAGCCTGTTATCCCTAAGGTACCTTTTATCCGTTGAGCGACGGCAATTCCACTTTCTACCGCCGGATCACTTGGGCCTGCTTTCGCATCTGCTCGACTTGTTGGTCTCACAGTTAGGCGGGCTTATGCCCATGCACTCGACACCCGGTTGCCAACCGGGCTGAGCCCACCTTCGCGCTCCTCCGTTACTCTTTGGGAGGATACCGCCCCAGTAAAACTGACCGGCTGACACGGTCCTCTGGCCGGATTCACGGCTCAGGGTTAGATCCTCCAGTTTCAAAGGGTGGTGTCTCATTGATGACTCGGACGCCCCCTAAAGGGCGTCTTCAGCGTCTCCCACTTACTCTGAGCATTAAAACCGAAGAAACAATGACAGCTTACAGTTAAGGTCTATAGGGTCTTTCCGTCCTTCTGCGGGTAGGCGGCATCTTCACCGCCACTACAATTTCACTGAGCGCCTGGTTGAGACAGTGCCCAACTCGTTTCACGATTCGTGCAGGTCGGAACTTACCCGACAAGGAATTTCGCTACCTTAGGACCGTTATAGTTACGGCCGACATTCACCGGGACTTGGGTTTAGAGCTTCGCCTTGCGGCTAACCCCTTGCCTTAATCTTTCGGCATTGGTCACGTGTCACACCCTATACTTCGACTTGCGTCTTTGCAGAGTGCTGTGTTTTTGATAAACAGTCGGTTGGGCCATTTCTCTGCGGCCTGCATCGCTGCAGGCACCCCTTCTTCCGAAGTTACGGGGCTAATTTGCCGAGTTCCTTAACCAGGTTTCACTCTTACGCCTTGGTATATTCTACCCACCCACCTGTGTCGGTTTGCGGTACGGGTCGCTTAGCATACGCTGGGGCTTTTCTTGGCACTCGATCCAATGATGCGCTGAGTCCGTAGACTCAACTCGGAATTCAATAACCTAGTCATCTTTTCTCATGCGTCCCCCCAGTTTAAGGGTTGCGAGCTCAGGATTATTAACCTGATGTCCATCGCCTACGCCTCTCGGCCTCGGCTTAGGTCCCGGCTAACCCAGGGACGAAACACGTTGCCCTGGAAACCTCGGGTTTACGGCGGCCGGGGATTTCACCCGGCTTAACGTTACTCATGTCTGCATACTCACTTGCATGTGCTCCAGGGTCAGTCGCCATCGCCCTTCGACGCGCATGCAACGCTCTTCTACCACTCTGCCTTGCGGCAAAGTCCAGAGCTTCGGTATAACGCTTGATCGCCAATCATTTTCGGCGCAGGATCACTCGATGAGTAAGCTATTACGCATTTTTTAAATGGTGGCTGCTTCTAAGCCAACATCCTCACTGTCTGTGTAATCCCACATCCTTTCCACTGAGCGTTATTTAGGCACCTTAGCTGCTGGTCTGGGTTGTTTCCCTCTCGACAATGAAGCTTATCCCCCACTGTCTCACTGCCACGTTCCATTGCACGGTATTCGGAGTTTGATAAGGTTTGGTAAGCGGGTGTGCCCCCTAGCCTTGTCAGTGCTCTACCCCCGCGCATCAGCACGTGACGCTGCACCTAAATGCATTTCGAAGAGAACCAGCTATCACGGGGTTTGATTAGCCTTTCACTCCTACCCTCAGCTCATCAGAGAACTTTTCAACGTTCACCTGTTCGGTCCTCCACATGGTTTTACCCATGCTTCAACCTGGCCAAGGGTAGGTCACCTCCGCTTCGGGTCCAGTACCTGCGACTTATTGCGCCCTGTTCGGACTTGCTTTCGCTGCGACTCCGGGCCGGAAGCCCTTAGTCTTGCCACAAACACTGACTCGCAGACTCATTAAACAAAAGGCACGCCATCGCAGATTGCTCTGCTCTGACACTTTGTAGACATACGGTTTCAGGTTCTATTTCACTCCGCTCACAGCGGTTCTTTTCACCTTTCCCTCGCGGTACTTGTTCACTATCGGTCGCCAACTAGTATTTAGCCTTGCGCGGTGGTCCGCGCGGGTTCATACATCGTTCCACGTGTGATGTATTACTCAGGATACCACTAATTCCCACTCTGGATTTCGTCTACAGGGCTTTCACCTTCTCCGGCCAGCCTTTCCAGGCTGTTCTACTATCCAGTATGGTCGAATATGACGTGGTCCTACAACCCCGAAGGAATACCTTCGGTTTGGGCTCCATCCGCTTTCGCTCGCCACTACTTACGGAATCGATTTCTCTTTCTTTTCCTCCGCTTACTGAGATGTTTCACTTCAGCGGGTTTCGCGTTTCATACCCTATGTATTCAGGTATGAACGATCGAGTATTGCCTCGATCAGGTTACCCCATTCGGATATCCCCGGATCATCGCTTGCTTGCAGCTTCCCGAGGCTTTTCGCAGCTTGCCGCGTCCTTCTTCGCCTGTTGGCACCAAGGCATTCACCGTACGCCCTTACTTACTTCATCATATTGCAAAAGCTGTTACCACTTCCACAATACCACAAAGCCCTTTCGTGACTTACTGTATTGTCTCATTGCTTGGTATGCATGTTTATCTTGTGTTTTGTAGTTGTTGTTCAACTACCCACTTTGTTGGAAAGCGATTGCTTCTCAGCAATCGTTTTCTTTGCCACGCAGATGTCAATTTTCGCTTTCCCTCAATAATCGATTTTGCTGGTGGGCCTGACAGGACTTGAACCTGTGACCCCGCGCTTATCAAGCGCGTGCTCTAACCAACTGAGCTACAGGCCCGGCTTTGGGTCTCTTTCCCGAAACTGGTGGAGGCACGGGGACTCGAACCCCGGACATCCAGCTTGCAAAGCTGGCGCTCTACCAACTGAGCTATACCCCCAGTTGCGGTTCTCGGTGAAAAAAGGTCGTCACGCACGTCGTGCCAGGTTTCGCTCCAGGCGTCTGGCTGTTTACACATCTTTGGTTCGTTGCGGGCCCTCGCGGGTTCCGCTTTCTCTCCCCTCGGGAAGAGATCCGACCTGTGCACTTCCGTGCACTTGCTCCATAGAAAGGAGGTGATCCAGCCGCAGGTTCCCCTACGGCTACCTTGTTACGACTTCATCCCAGTTACCAGTCTCACCTTAGGACCCTGCCTCCTTGCGGTTGGCTTCAGATACTTCGGGTGCGACCGGCTTCCATGATGTGACGGGCGGTGTGTACAAGACCCGGGAACGTATTCACGGCGCCGTAGCTGATGCGCCATTACTAGCGATTCCGGCTTCGTGTAGGCGGGTTGCAGCCTACAGTCCGAACTGGGCCCAGTTTTCAGGATTTCCTCCGCCTCGCGGCTTCGGCCCCCTCTGTACTGGGCATTGTAGTACGTGTGCAGCCCTGGGCATAAGGGCCATACTGACCTGACGTCGTCCCCACCTTCCTCCCAGTTGATCTGGGCAGTCTCGCCAGAGTCCCCACCTTCACGTGCTGGTAACTGGCAACAGGGGTTGCGCTCGTTGCTGGACTTAACCAAACATCTCACGACACGAGCTGACGACGGCCATGCAGCACCTGTGTAACGCCTCCGAAGAGTCGCATGCTTTCACATGTTGTTCATTACATGTCAAGCCCAGGTAAGGTTCTTCGCGTTGCATCGAATTAAGCCACATACTCCACCGCTTGTGCGGGTCCCCGTCAATTTCTTTGAGTTTTAATCTTGCGACCGTACTCCCCAGGCGGCACGCTTAACGCGTTAGCTCCGGCACGCAGGGGGTCGATTCCCCGCACACCAAGCGTGCACCGTTTACTGCCAGGACTACAGGGGTATCTAATCCCTTTCGCTCCCCTGGCCTTCGTGCCTCAGCGTCAGTTAATGTCCAGGAACCCGCCTTCGCCACGAGTGTTCCTCTCGATATCTACGCATTTCACTGCTACACCGAGAATTCCGGTTCCCCCTCCATTACTCTAGTCTCGCAGTATCATGTGCCGTCCGCGGGTTGAGCCCGCGCCTTTCACACACGACTTACGAAACAGCCTACGCACGCTTTACGCCCAGTGATTCCGAACAACGCTTGAGACCTCTGTATTACCGCGGCTGCTGGCACAGAGTTAGCCGTCTCTTCCTCTTGTGGTACTATCTTTTTAATTTGCTCCCACATGACAGGGGTTTACAATCCGAAGACCTTCATTCCCCCACGCGGCGTCGCACCATCAGGGTTTCCCCCATTGTGAATGATTCTCGACTGCTGCCACCCGTAGGTGTCTGGACCGTGTCTCAGTTCCAGTGTGGCCGGACATCCTCTCAGACCGGCTACCCGTCATCGCCTTGGTGAGCCGTTACCTCACCAACTAACTAATAGGCCGCGAGCCCATCCCCAAGCGCATTGCTGCTTTAATCTTTCGATACTATGCGGTATTAATCCCAGTTTCCCAGGGCTATCCCGCTCTCGGGGGCAGGTTACTCACGTGTTACTCACCCGTGCGCCACTAGAGAATTATTAGCAAGCTAGCAATTCTCTCGTTCGACTTGCATGTCTTATCCACGCCGCCAGCGTTCGTTCTGAGCCAGAATCAAACTCTCCATCAAATTAATTTTTGAAATTGCTGGACCAAATGGAATCTTGCGATTTCATTTGCGCCATGCTTCAGCCAGCTCTTCCTTCAAGTTGTGTCTCTTGAAGACCTCTTCGCTCTGCCTCGCACGGCGCGCGTCACGACCTTTTTTCTTTCCCCTTGCTTCTACCAAACCACCCCTCTCAGAGCCAGGTAGCTCCTTCGGGCTTTTCATCCCTCCGGCACCTCTCGACGCCCTCGGAAAACCCTCGGCGGTTTTCGGTAGTCATTCCCTTCAAATCTTCTTATCGCAACCCCTTCCGGGGGGTTCTCCGGGTGGCCGGCTCCAGCCGCCTCCAGCGCTCTTCCGAGCCCTTCAGCCGCCGGGCTTTTCATCCCGTCGCCGTGTTGGCGTGCCGAGAAATCTACCATACCACACCTTTTTGTCAATTTTTTTCGAGATGTTTTTTGCGATTTGTTGAGATCAAAATCAAAAAAATATCTGATTATCAACGTATTACATTTTTATTTTTTTCTAATAAAAAAGCCTCTTTCAGCACGAAAGAGGCCTAAACGTTTCAGAAGTCCTAAGTTTCTCTCTACTTTTTGCCTCCTCCACTCTTTTTCTTCATGACTGCGTATTGATGAACCAGAGGCAGTTCCCGGAGGGCGTTTGCAGCATCCTTCCTTGCCTGGTCATAATCTTTTTTCTCCATTGCCATATTCATCATCACTTCATAGCAGGCGGCATTGTATCCGCCATCATCCCTCGTATTAGAATCCCTCATAATCTGGAGAGCGCGCCGAGCCGCCTTATAGCTGTATTTACGCATTTCCTCCGAGCCGTTAAGGATTTTCAGGATATAGGAAGCAAGCGAATCTTCCCGGGGGAAACACTCCAAGACGTGGTCAAAGATATCAACCATTTTCCGATAATTTTTCTCCTTCCAAGCCTTTTCCGCCCGCACTTCCGCCACAGTAGACGCAAACCATCCGTTATCGGAAAACTGCCCTGCATTTTCCTCAATCAACTTCTGGTATTCATCAAATTTCTTTTCCCGCCTCAATTCAAAGGATTTTTTTATGACAGCATACATGGCCTGCTGGCGGGCCTTCCGTTTCGCATCTTCTTCCGCAAACCTGTTTTTGTCAAAAGAGTCCAATCTGGCAGTTTCCGCCACCCATTCGGGCATCTTCTTAATTTCTCCAGCCCACAGCAATGTTCCGTCACGAACGACGACCGCGGCGGGAAATGAGTCAAGTTTGAGCAAATCACAAAATTCAATGACCGAACGATCCGATGGAATACCGACAGGATAAGGAGTCCATCCTTCCGGCCCGGATAAATAGTCCCGCATCTGTTTTTCCGCCGACGGATTGAGTCCCAATACCACGGCTTTTACTCCCGGATGGTCTAAAAGCCCGTGTTTTTTAAGAACGGCATCAAGAGCTCTTCCAGGAGCTGTTTCTCCAAGTATATTATTGTGGCCTCTCCAGAAGCTGATGAATACGGTTTTGCCGACAGGAAGTCCTGTTAGACCGGGATGATTGAACCATTTTAATTTGCTGAACAGGGGAGTGTACTGTTTGTCTTCCTGCACTACTCCCATTTCCTGCATCTTCCTCGGAGGTTCCGGTTTTATTTCAGCAACCGCCTGATTTACAAGATTCTGAAAGGATTTCTTATTGCCTGAAAGCTGCTGCAACTTCGTCCAGGCTTTGCTGATGGACGTTAAGGAAAGCGCCTTTTCCATATCCTGCAACGCTTCTTCCATATTTCCCTGCCGTTCCCTAAGTTCCGCCATCAGTTTCCATGGCAAGGAAGCTTCCTTGTTATTCCTTCTGGAGATTTCAATACAACGGTTCAGACATCTTTCCACCAGGGCGGCATCCATTTTTCCGGCAGGCACGGATTTTCCATTTAGAAGCGTTCCCGCCACATCAATCTGTACACGGTAATTGTCCGGATACTCTTTGCACAGGTCATCCAGTACGGCCTGTGCTTCCTGGAATTTTTCCAATTCCGCCAAGACTCTGAATGGAACCATTTTCAGTTGAATGATCTGATCCTGCTGAAACTGTCCCGAATCCTGAATTTGCCTTAAAAAGGCCTGCGCTTCCCCCTTTCCTCCCTTCCGGGCAAGCTCTCCCGTTCTCTCAGAAACCTGGCGGTAGAGCTTCCATGCACGGGCGTTTGCGCCGGGATTATCCCCCGGAAGAGATGCTGCAGAAAAATCAGGCTTCAACATGGCCCGCATCATTTCTTCAGAAAGTTTTCCAGGATGCCCTCTCCAAATAAGCTTGCCGTTTTTAACGGCAAAAGCATGGGGGATGCCGTTAACCCCCATTGGAGACAGCCATTTATCCCTGGTTTTTTTCCCATCCACATCCACGGCCATGGCATAAGTAAGGGGCGATGGACGGTTTCTTAAAAATTCTTTCAGAGATTCCGGAGATTTCCTGTCCATGACGTTAACTCCGATAACCTGCATATGAGGATTATTCTTAAATGCCTGATGCAATTGTTCCATATGGGGCATAGCAGCCAGGCACGGGCCACACCAGGTAGCCCAAAATTCAAAAATGTACACTTTGTCCTTTTCCCATTCCTTTACCGGAGTTCCCTGTATCCATACATCCGGCAAACCATCCAGAGCAAGTGATGGAAGGGCATCCTCCGAAGCAACCGTTTTGTTTTCCTTTTTCTCAGAAGAAGCTGCGTGCAATGGCATTCCGGCAGACACCGCAAAGATCATGGAACACCCTAAAACCAACAGAGAGGAATTTAACATGGTAACACGGTACTATCGTAACCTTCTGTGTCAAGCCAATAGAAAAAGGAAAGGAAAGATAGAAAAGCCGTTATCGTGTTCTTTTCACCAGAACGAAATACAAAATATTCCCAAAAATAAAAAATATTAATCATGAAGTTTTTCATATGGAATAAGAAAACAAACACGCTCAGCATCCACACTTTTTTGAGTTTCATTGGATTTAGGAAAAATGATTTACCTTTTTGGATATACAAAGACAATATTATTTTCTAAAATAGAAAATATGCCAGAAATGGCTTGCCAGATTTTTCTGAATGCGAAAAATGCGCTCATGGATGAAATGAAGTCCAGTATCAGAAAGTTTCTCGCTCTTACGAAAATGACCCGGGACGAATTTGCCGACCTTTGCGGCGTCAGCAAAAGTCAGGTCGATAAATGGCTTTCCACTGTTCCAATTCCCCGTGCCAGACAACGCCTTATCATCAGAATCATGAAGGAAGAGTACGCCAAACAGGCACGCCTGGCTCAAACAAAAAATCCGAACAGCATCCACGTTCCCGTTACTCCTCAAAAGTATGAAAAGTTCAGGAATGAAGCTGAACGCCATGGCCTGACCGTTCCGGAATGGGCGAGTGAAGCACTGGATGCTCTTTCCAGCATCAAAAGCAGAAGCTGAAAAGAGGATGCGATATTCCGGATCGATTCCAGAGAAAGAGAAAATAGTGTTGTTATCGCCTCTTCCCTATCTTTTCTTTCATTACAAATCTGCACAAATTCATGTCTGACGACGATATACGCATTTTGGTGAAGGAGTGGCTACAAAGCCAAAACCGCAAGTCCTATCAATTGGCGGAGGAGATAGGCATCCGGCCGCAAACTTTTTACGCACAGATGAGCGTTCGTAAAATATCGGCCAATACCAAAAAAGCGCTTTCCCGCATCATTCCAGGCCTGGTTTCCGATTCAGATCTGAATCCACCTTCCAATACGGAAGAATGTGACCCGAAAAAACTCAGAATCAAGGAATGGCTCCGGGCTCACGGCAAAACACGCCGATGGCTTGCGGAACAATGCCGCGTTTCCGTCCGCACCGTACATACCTGGTTTACTGCACGCGGTAACATTCCTGTCACCCAATATCTCTTTATCGATAAGCTGATGAGTGAAGGCGAGTCGTGGAAAGTTCAGCTTCCCAATACCATTCCCGTGAATTTTCCTGAAACGGAAATGGAAATTGTTCACAAATTCCAGAAACTACATCCGGACATAGATCTTCCCATGTACGGCATGCATAAAATCCTGGAGTTATGCGTTAATGTACTCACTCAGGATGAATATTCAAAGACGTCTCCATACTCCCGTATTACCAATACCGGAGAGATTCGCCACCGCCGGATAAAATAAGAATTATTCAAAAGTTCAAATTTTCTTTTCCACGGGAGCATTTCTGAAAATGCACTGTTTGCATACCCATGCCGGTATTTTTCTAAAACATCGCAGGTTCTCCGCCAGCCTGGCCTTCCGGGCCATTCTTCTTAATCTTTCACGGAACCCTTTCATTTTTTTGTTCCTTTTATCACGACGGCCACAGACTATCCTATCTCTCAACACAGAGAAAAAATCTTCAGCCACATTACATCATCCCTCCAGTTTCAAAAATCAATCACTATTGATTGGAAAAACAGTCCGAACCATGCGTAATAGTGCTTCTATGCAGCCTGTTCACCAGAGTTAACCATACTTACCTTGCCTCTCCATTTTTAAGAAAGCCGGCTTTTGGTGAAAAAGCTCTTATCACATGAAAAACCCCGTATTCTTAAAAAGAATACGGGGTTAAAAAATGGCACGTCCAACTGGATTCGAACCAGTGACCCACTGCTTAGAAGGCAGTTGCTCTATCCAACTGAGCTATGGACGCATGATGCGGCAAAAGAGTAACAGAGTTCATCTCAACTTGGCAAGCCCGGATCTTTGAAAAGCGCGCTTTAAGCGCCGGAGCAGCGGTCATGCGTAAAAGGTATGTCCACCAGGGTCGCTCCAAACTTCCGCACCAGAGGCTCCTGACAGGAAAACATGCGTTCCCGTTCCTCCGGTTCCGTATCTATATATCCGTGCAGATGCAGAAGACCATGCACCATGTACCGGAAAAGTTCTCTGAAAACAGGTTCTCCGAATTCCGAAGCCTGCCGGATAGCGGTATCAAAGCTGACGATGATCTCTCCTATTCCGTCTCCATGCGGAAAAGTAATGACATCCGTCGCCGTCGGATCATTCAAAAAACGGGCATGCACATCCCGGATGACGTCATCGGAAACCACGCTGATTTCTACTTCATCCAATCCGGAAAGTACGGGGACAGGACCTTCAGGCAACGCCAACACGGACGGAAGACAACTCTCCAAGGCTCCAATCAGGGCATCCGTAACGGATGAACTGAGCCTCCCCTCCCCCAAATGATTGTAGAGTTCAAGATTCGGTTTCATTTTCCTCCGCATCCGCTCCGTTCTTCATCTCCGTTTCCGTGGATTTTCCCTCTTGAAGGGTTCCGGCATCGGGCAACTCCATGATTTCAGGAACGGCTTTGCCTTCACCTTCCTTTTTCACCGCTTTCTCTTCTTTTTCCCTGACGGACACATCAGAGAAAGCATTTTTTTCAATTTTTGCCTCCGGATTGTGGGAAGGATAGGCAATGCGGTTGTGGTGGATGCTTTTCAGCGTCTTAATGAAACTGTTGCGAATCTTTTTGAGATCTCCGAAGGTAAGGCCGCAATCGTCCAAATGGCCGTCCACCACCCGTTGCTTCAAAAGTTCATCCACCCTTTTCTGCATTTCCTCACAGGAAATTTTACCCATGGAGCGCGTGGCGCTTTCCACGATGTCCGCCAGGCTGACGATTCCCGTTTCCTTGCTCTGCGGGTTGGGCCCCTTGTAACGGAAGTTGGATTCCACCACCTCCGGGACGTCATCCGGAGACGCCAGGCCGCTTTCCACGCGGCTCAGAATCTCATCACGGTATTGAAGGGCTTTCCGGTAAAAGAAGTAAGCCAGTGACGTGCCGTGATGCTGCTCTATAACGTCCACCAAAGGACGCGGAAGGTTGTTCTCCCTGGCCAATGCCACCCCGTCCTGAACGTGGTCGATGATGATACGGGCGCTCATGCTGGGCGTCAGCTCATCATGGGGATTGGGGCCGTCCATGATATTTTCAATGAAATAAAGGGGGTTTTGCATCTTGCCAATGTCATGGTAGTAGGCCTCCACCCGGCATTCAATGGGATTGGCCCCAATGGCTTCCGCCGCAGCTTCCGCCAGCTGGGCAACCATCAGGCAATGGTGAAAGGTTCCCGGAGCTTCCATTTGCAGCCTTTTCATGAGAGGGCGGTTCATATCCGCCATTTCCAGCCAGGAAATGGGCGTAATGATTTTAAAAGCTCCTTCTATGATAGGCAGGACACCGCTGATCAGCACGCTGGTCAGCATGCTTACGCCAAAAGCCACGGCCAGGCAAACCAGAACTCCAGTAAGGTTGTAGTCCCATGCCTGGAGATTGATGACACCCATGATGCAACACAGCACCATGACAAGCAGCCCCACAAAGAAGCCCGCTCGCAGCAACTGAGCACGATTCCGCAGGTTATGGGTAAGCAACACGGTAAGCATGCCGGAGAGAGAGCTCAGAATCCAGAACTGGACCTGCTTTTCCGGAGCATATTGCTCCGGCAGAATGAAAAATCCGCCAAGCATGCAGATGGAAATAGTGGCAAACATGCCCAGAAGAGGTCCCAGCAGCACCGTGACAACCAACGGAGCCATCATATAGGGAAGGTACAAAAGTTCATTGCCTATGTCGGAAGTAATGTCAGCCGTTACATGCCGGATGAGACCAAAAAACAGGAGCTGGACCAGAACCGCCCCCCACGTGACGACAAAGGTTTTGTTTTTCCTGCGCAGGGAACCGGCGCATAACCAGTACATAGGCATCAGCGCCAGCGTCACGGAAAAAAGCAGAAAAGCTTCCGACACATGATGCCATATGGATTTTCCCCAGTGGGGACTGTAACTGCCCATCCATTGAAGCACGATGAAAACCAGCACGCACAACCCGACGGATACCGCCAGGCTGGAATCCAAACGGTCACCGGCTGAACGGGACACGGAGGCAGCCCCTTCCGGGGAGGCACTTTCTTTTGCCGCTGCGGCGGCATGCTTTTTCAGAAAATGAAACATGATAATTATTTGGGGTACACTTCGGCAACCTCCGGAATAGTGCCCAGCCGGGCCATCTCCTCTTCTATTAGGGGGTTGACGCCCTGCTGCACCATTTCCATGGAAACTCTC
>OHDT01000413.1_pt1 | contig 28238 bp, 20 predicted proteins | sample 1567061 | NCBI WGS metagenome assembly OHDT01 (sample SAMEA3879506, study PRJEB24766) | human gut metagenome | biome: human-associated habitat; feature: feces | place: USA | collected 1985/1987
GGGGTAAACGCCGCAGGCGGCTCGTCCGTCTGCGGCTGCGGCGGGGCCAGCGCAGCGGGGTCCGCCTGCTCCACAATTTTCCGAACAAAGGAGATCGGCTCCGTGCGGAAGATGGGAAAGCCGACCTTTTGGACAAAGGTGATGTCTTGAAAGTTGACAACGCCGTGCGCGGTATCCACGCGATCCACAAGGAAGGTCCTGCCTTCAATCTCAAAGACTGTTTCGCCGGGAACAAGATTTTGTGCGGCAAATTCCTCATCGGTGAGGGCAGCTGGTGTAGACAGTTCGTCCGGCTTCATTGTGCCAGTATCCGACTCTCCTTGCGTCGGTGCTGCCGTATCTGGTGCTGTCTGTACTGCTGTGTTTTGTTCTACCGCCTTTACAAGCTGTGCGTCATGCCGGTGGTTGAACAGGCTGAAGGTGCCGTCCACATATTCGGAAAGCTGCTCCTTTGCGCGCCGAACGGAGCCATAATAGCGATCATCCTCCGGCAAGCCGTCCAGCCGGGAAGTCAGCGCCGCCAGCATTTCCGCAGCCTTGTCCTCATCTTGCAGCTGCTCCTCGATCATGGGAAGCGCATCGTAATAATCCGTGCCCTTGGGATAGGGACGCGGCACATCGTCAGGCGCATTGTAAAAACCGTTATAGACGATTCGAGCCAACCGCCCGCGCTCATACTCCGGGATCTTTGCGATAGCCTCCTCGCCGGGGAAGCGTTTCTGCGCGATCAGGCGCTCATACTCCTTGACCACATTGGGGATGGTCAGATGGACGGTATCATATTTCTTGAAATTATAGTCGCGCTCATACTCCAGTCCTTTTGATGTTTTCGTGTGCTGGTATCCGGCACGGCCACCGCCGCTGTACTCACCAAAGCTGCCCTTGATAAATTTCTGATGCTCCTCCGGCGTGTGGGGGTAGCAGAAGTGAGAATATACGGCCAGTCGGCTATCCAGATGGTCACAGAGGAAAAAACCGTCGATCTCGTCTTGTGTGATGAACATTTTGCATTGCCGCAGGAAGCTGGGCTGGGCGGTGAAGCTACGTTCCGGGTAGGAGAGGCCATCCAGCACAACACCGATCCGGTGCGTGTTATAGCCGCTGATGCGGAAACGCATAATGTCCGGGGCCGCGGCATAAGCGTCAAGGAAGGCATGATATTCCTGTGCCAGAGTTTGCAGTCCACCCTCAGTCTTTGCGAACGCCACCATATCCTCGTCCAGTTCAGGGTAGCCCTTGTGCTGGTCGTGGATCGCCAATGTCTGTGGGAAAAGGCCCTGCCCGCGGCCTTCTTCATTCAGGTCACGGGCCGTCATCAAAAGCGCGTCCATTGCTTCGTGCAGCACCTTGTCCGGGGCCTGCGCCAGTTCGGATGCGGAGAGATAAGTCCCCGCATCCAGCAGCTCCAGAATCCGCGCCGATGCCTGTTCCCATGTGACCATGGTTTTGCTGTACCCGGTGCGGACGCTGTCCCCTTGGGCGAGGTGGACGCCATCCTCCAGAAACCACACAGCATACTTGCGGCCTTCGTATTCAATGCCGCGCCCGTTCTCTCTGCCGAACTCCCGGCGCAGAAACTCTTCATTTTCCTGCTCTGGCCGCTCCCACATATAAAATACGGCGATGCGCTCCGCACTGTTGGGTTCGTTTCCGCCTGTGCAGAGGGCCAGATCAATGACCTCCTGCGGCACCGTGCGGGCCGGGGCAAGAATGCCGGAGGGCGCGTCTGCCGGGGCCTCGTACACCGGGGCGTCGCCGCCCATGTCGAATAGGGCAAGCTGCTCCGCGACGATTGGGGCATTTTGCAGACCCAGCTTGATTTTATACTCGCCGCGCTCGATCAGGCCCTCGGTCATTTCGGTGATGACCGACCATGAAAAAACGGACTCTGAGGTGCGGGAGAGGTAGCTGCCCTCCCACATCAAAAGTCCGTCTTTCTCGGCATGGTAGCCTGTCCGAACACCGTCAGTCAGGACTTCCACCCATATATCGTTGTAGCTGTTTTTGAGAAATTCCGTCCGTTCTGCAAGATTCTTGTGCGCCTGAAAGTATTCAAAAATCTCCTGCCGCTTGTGCTTGCGCCCGCCGTCGTCCAGCAGATTCGCTTCAATGAGATACATATCCAGAAAGGCGGGCAGTACTGCGGTATTTTGCTGTGCGGTGTCATGCTCCAGCGCAAAGGCTGCTGCCTGTTCCTGCGCCTTTTCGTCCGGGTAATCACCATAGACGCGGAGGCACTGGCGTGTTTCGGCGTCATAGACGGCAGCGCCGTCATAGGCAAAACCGTCTTCCTCCATCGCACCGGCAACATAGCCCTGCGCCGCAGCCTCCGCTTCCTCCAGCGTTTGATAGTCCAGCTTATCGTCAAAGCCGTTTTCAAAATGGTGATAGGCTGCAACCTGATAGGGCGCGGCCATCTGCGCGGCATATCGGTCAATGGCTTCTGTGGTCAGCCATTCCGGTTTTTCCGGGAGGGCATCATACAACTCCCGCATTTTTTTGATCTGTGCGTGGACATTGCCTGCCCACAAATGCTTTTCACTCCGGCCACCGGCGCCGAGGAAGTAGTCACAGTCGGCGCACAAACGATCCAGCAGCACATAATCCCCGCTGTGATCGACAAAGGCAGGAAGCTCATCACTTCCTGCCTCTGTAGCTTCTTGGGTTGTCAGGCGTAGATCAGATCGTTCAGCACCAACTCCTCCGCGCTGTGCCGGAGATTGTTCATCAGGCCCGTCCAGCGCAGGGGATCGGTCGCTTTCAGTTCCTCCGTCACGCCCTCGGCCTGTGCCATCTGCGCCACGGTCTGCTCCACCATCTTCCGCGCGGTTTGCTCGATCTCTGCCAGATGCTCCGTCAGCTTGCCGCTGGTCTTGAGGTTGGTGTAAAGCACCCTGCGGTGCTTCTTCAGGTACTCCCTCCGCAGCTCCGCGTACTTGCCCAGATGCACCTCCGGCATCTGCGGCATCAGCAGGTTCGGCACCTGATAGCCGTTCTGCATCCTGTAAGTGATCTCCATACTGTTTGCTCCTTTCTCGGCCTGTTTCGTGTTGTTCTGTGTGGTCATCATATCTGCTTTTTTCACGGTTTGCAAAAAACTGATCCCGCTGAGCCTGCATGACTGTGCGGCTGATCTCCCGCAGGCCCATCTCCGCGATGTCGCTGGTGGCGATGCCAAGGGCGTTGATGGTGGGCGGTGTGTTGAATTCATAAACGTGGGCAAACTCATCGGGTGAAAAATAGTCATCTGCCCGCAGGCCGAGGCGTGTCATCAGCATATAGGCCACGCTGACCTCCAGCGCATCCCGGTAGAACACCTCTAAATTGAGGTCGTCCAGTTCCTCCAGCAGGCTGTCCTCCCGGCACTCCCGCAGGTCTTGCAGGTAGTCCGTGAAGTTGTCTGCCACGGCATTGTGGCAGGCAGAGCGCACGGCGTCCGCAAGATTTTCTTTTTCGGCCAGGTTGCCGAAGGTGGCCTCCAGCGTTTCGATGACCTCCGGCTCAAAGGCCGGGTGCATCGTCCAGATGGGCAGCGGACGGGCAAAGCGGGACGCATGGGTGTCGGAAACATCAAAATAGAGTTTCAGGCAGTTTTGCCCGTCATCGCCAAATACGGCGATGCTCTTGGCCCCACGATTGACCCAGCGGCCAAACCGCTTGTTCCACCGTTCCATTTCAAGGACTGCGGTGGCGTCCGGGCGCTGGGCGTAGATCAGAATTTGATCATCAAAGGGGCATTTGTAGTTATAGCAGGCGGCGCGGAGAAAGCCCGTCCAGCTCTGATAGCTGCCGGTGACGCTCTGTACGGTCTGGTCATATAGCTCTGTGATAAGCTGAAATTTAGTAGGCAAGTATTTTATCCTCCCTTCGTGTGGCATGAAAAAGTAACCTTAACATAAAAAGCGCCACGGGATCTTTATCTCGTGGCGTCTGCTAGATTATATTAATGTGCACTGAATAATAGAAAAAGCCTTATATTTCAATCCATAGAAGCCAATCTGTGGTATAATTGGAGCAAGGAAAATGGCAAAAATCCAGCAAAAACCTTGCACCTGGAGGGCAACTATGTATCGTTACAGCAATGGCCAGATCAGCTTAGCGGATTTCAAACAGCCGATGGGCATGAATCTGAAGGAAAGCAACCGTTGGGTAAAGAAAGCCCAGACGATCCCCTGGCCGGAGATCGAGAAGCGCTACGCCGCCCTATTCACTAACCGGAAAGGCAATGTGGCCAAGCCGCTGCGTCTGGCCTTGGGGGCCTGCATCATTCAGGCAGAGTATGGCTATTCTGACGAGGAAACCGCGCTTCAGATCCAGGAGAACCCGTACCTGCAGTACTTCTGCGGGTATCCTGGCTATGATGACGAAAAGCTGCCCTTTGATCCGTCTTTGATGGTGTATTTCCGCAAGCGCCTGACGCCGGAAGTGCTGGGTGAGATCAATGAGATGATCGTGCGGGACGCAAAGGGGCGTCAGGTCAAAGAAGCCGAATCCAAGGATGACGATGATGATTCTGACGGCCAGCCGAGAACCGGCGGAAACAGCGGCACTATGATCGCGGACGCCACCTGCGCGCCGTCCAATATCCATTATCCTCAGGATGTTTCCCTGCTCAACGAGGCCAGGGAAAACGCCGAAAAGCTTTTGGATGTTCTTCACGATCCCGCGGATGGGAAGAAGCCTCGAACCTACCGCAAACGCGCCCGGAAAGATTACTTGAAATACACAAGATGCCGTAAACACACCGCGAAAATGACCCGCAAAGCCATTGGGAAGCAGCTGGCTTACCTCCGGCGCGACCTGGATGCCATCGATGGCAAACTGTCCCTCGGAAAAAATCTGCCCTCTCGCCAGACGGAACGTTTGGGCACGATCCGCACCGTCTATGAGCAGCAGAAGTATATGTACGATAACCGTACCCACAGCGTACCTGACCGGATCGTCAGCGTGAGCCAGCCCTTCGTTCGGCCCATTGTGCGGGGAAAAGCGGGAAAGCCGGTGGAGTTTGGCGCGAAACTGGACATCAGTGTCGTTGACGGATGGACGCGGCTAGAGTGCTGTTCTTTTGACGCCTACAATGAAGCTGGAAATCTGCAGGAGATGGCGGAACGGTTCCGGGAGCGGGAAGGGCATTACCCCAGCCGGATCCTGGCGGACAAAATCTACCGAAACCGGGAGAATCTCAGCTATTGCAAGGCGCATGGAATCCGTCTTTCCGGCCCGGCTCTGGGGCGGCCTAAGAAGGGTGAAACCAGAGACAAAGCTCAGGACTATCGGGATGAGTGCGAGCGCGTGGAAGTGGAGCGCAGATTCAGTCTGGCGAAGCGAAAATGTGGCATGGGGCTGGTCACTGCAAAGCTGCGGGAGACTGCGGCCCATGTGATCGCCATGTCCGTTCTGGTGCTGAATCTCCGCAAGATTCAGCGCGCCCTTTTGAGAATGCTCACATATCTTCTGGAGATTCTGGCTCAGAAGAAAAATTGGGCACTTGTTCAGTAGACATTATATTAAGTTTCATTGTTGCGGGGTTTCTTCCATTTCAATGATTCCCATTTGTAAAAACGCAAGTGTGAGCATGGAAAACAGTCGAAAGCCTCGTCCAGATGCGTATTCGGCTTCTTGTTTCGTAAATACTGCATGACTAGCTTCCGAAAACTTGTCTATATCGAAAGCAATCTGTTCACTTGAAAGATATTTCAAGAATTCATCTGCTGCTTTTATCAATGTATCTTCAGAAATCTTATTCATCTGGATATCCGTATTTTGGCCGATGTATGCTTTTGTATCTTTTCCTAGCGAGAAACGTGGAATATCTGCTGTATCCCTGAAATTTGATATAATGTAGCTTTCAATGCTCGGATAACTTAAAAGCAATTGTCCCGCTTTACAATCGTCATTTTCATAGGGATTGGTAAGCGTGAGAATGTATCTTTCAATCAATGCAGAATTTGTGTTGGACTTTGGATCGCGGTCAAATAGATAGTATATTGCCGACTGATCGACTGGGAACTGATATTGCTCACGCAGCACATCAAATATATCGTCAAGGTAGGCTTCGTTTTCGCTGATATCACGAATATTGCTTTCCTGCGTGTTGACAACGCCAACCTTTGAGAAGCGGTCGCTTGTGCTTGCGAAATAAGTTGGTCTGTTTCTACGCTTTTCAATATAGTCATATCCAAGAAGATTACAGAAAATCCGTTTCAAAATCGAAAACTCCGTCTGACTGCCCTCCACAATAAAGAGGACTCTTCCGATATTCTTATCTTTATTCAGTTTCATCATTTACCTCTCTGTATTCAGGAAGGCCGCCGAAAACGCCGCTAACATACATCTTCTCGATGTTCTGTGCAGAACGTGGCTGCTCTGATGAGAACCGTTTAACAAAACTTCCGTTTTCATTTTGGAACTCAACCGAATACTCTTGATCAGGACGGAGAATAGAATTGCTGAGTAGATTTGTTGAATGGGAAACAAACAGCATTTGTGCGTGGTCGGATTTTTCCATAAAGTATCTAACCAAGAGGTTTTCAAGTTCATTATGGAATCCGCTTGAAAACTCATCAATTAGAAGCATTCCCCCATTCCGGATAACGGTCAGGAACGCAGGAAGGATATGGAGAAGATTTTGATTACCGAGAGATTCCTCCGAAAAGGGGATTGGAACCTCGATACCTTTACGTTTGAAGAAGATATATTTTTTACTGTCATCCTCCCCGACAACGAGACTCACATTACCGCCTTTACTGCTATGTTCATATTCAATATTCTGTTCAAAGTTGTACTCGTCAAAGAAACGGTTGATGGATTCACAGCCGCCCTTGTCAAGATAGCGGGCAACCGATAGCTCGGCCTTGTTATAAGATACAATCGTTTTATCGAATAGATTGATATAGATAGAGCTTTTCAGATAGTCCATCCATGCACTCAGAATAGGGTTGGATGCGAACTTTGTATTGAAATATAGCGTCCGCAGGAACAGTGTATCCTTGCCAACATCTGTTTCGTCATAGCTTATACCGTTCTCTTCGGCGATGTATGATTTAGCTGAAAGTCCCATTCTCTCAAGCATGAGTGTGTTATCAAGCCAGAGTTTCTCAGAAATCATATTCTTGCTTACATCCATCTCAAAGAAATACTTCACAGTTTTCTCTTCAATCAGAAATTCATATGAGAGCGCGTACCGTGGGCTATCTCCGAACATACAGAGAAGAATGCCCGAATTGAGATTTCTTTCAGAGAATAGAAAGTCAAGGAGCAGTTTTACTCCGAGGATGATTGTAGATTTGCCGGAAGCGTTTGCACCGACAAAAATGCAGCCCTTTAGAACGCCATTATCCGCAACATTCTGCGGAAGAATTGTATAGTTGGTTTTGGTCAGATCAATCGTGGTCGTATTTTTAAATGACTTGAAATTATCAAGTGTGATTTTGGTGAGCATGATTCTGTCCTCCATAGCACATTTGTTACTGTCCTATTATACCGTCTGGCACAGAGAAATGCAACCATTTTACGAAGCGTTCTCTATTCACCGTAAAAATTTTACACTTTTGAATTTCTTGTCAAAAGATGTCTTAGAGCCGCGAACCGCATCGCCTATGCGCACAATCCCAAACTTCTCCTGCTCGATGAGCTGATATACGATTGTGTAGCCGACGTCGAGCATAACTGCACGCTACTCCGCAGCATATAAGTGCAGTTTCGACAGTGGTTTTTTATTTTCAGTCCATAGTAAATCTCTATGTGCTTACCTTATCATTTTAATTTAGGAAAGGCTAGATTTACAGCAACCAAAACAGTTTCGATATTCAGCAAGTTTTTCTTATCTAACCTTAAAAACTTTTCTCATTATCTGTTGGTATAAAGCGATATTGGAAAGCCATTTTGCTTATCTCTCTGGCTCTGGCTCTGCTCTCTTTTTCGCCGGAGGCCGGTCGTTTTTCTGCTGCTCACTGCGGATCTTTTCAAATGGCTTCCGCTGATAGCAATAAATATAAAACTGGTAATCACCTTTAACTGGCGTACAGCGGAGCATATACACATACCGCTGTGTTTTCGCCATGAATCCGCAAGAGGGAAGCAACGCACCCTTGATGGCGCAGATCTGCTCATACCGGTTGCAGTAGCGTTTCATGCTGTCAAAGTCCCGCAGCGGAGAGCCCGGCTGCTCCCGCAGCCAGTTTACGGTACGGTCAATGTCGGCCTTAAACTCCGGCGTGTTCAGCGCATCCTGCTGGTGGGGCCACCATGTTGTGTAAAACTGCTTGCCGCTGCCAAAATCACCCCGCAGGTGTCCCACGCAGCCCACGGTCTTGTCCTGTTCCTCACTGCGGGAGAAGTAGAGATCGTGCAGCGAAGAATCATTGACGCTGTAAAAGTCAATGACGTCTTTCTCGCTGGCGGGATACTTCTGCCGAAATTCCGCAAGGGTACGGCATCCGCCATCTTGAAAGGAAAGGCTGCCGCTCTCCAGCGGAATCCACCCATCAATGGGAAGCTGGAATGGCTCACGGGTGAGAACGGTGCCATAGAAGTTGACCATGAGACTCCGTGACAGTTCTATCGGCTCACCCCAATCCTCATCCCCGTGGCGCAGCTCGTAGCGATATACACCCTCCGGCACGGTGGCTCGGTCAATGCGGCATTCTGTAAACAATGCCGGTCGGTCAAAAATCGTGACCTCCTGATAGGTCACCTTCTGCGCGTCATAGCTCATCTGGCTTCACCTCGTTCTTTGTGTTTCTTTTGTGTCCTCTGCTGCATTAAAAACTCCGGCACCTCTTGGAAACCGAAGGCGTCGGCGTAGTAGGCGGTTTTCTTTCCACCCTGCGTCAGTACCACCACATCGCTCATGGATAGGGAACGCATCCGACGGGCAAAGGGGCGGCGGTCGCTGTTGTGCTTTGTCCAAAGATGCTCCAGCGAGTTTTCCTTTGCGAACATACCGGCGTAAGAACGCTGATAATCAGCGTTCTGGAGTTTTCCCTTTGCCTCTGCATAAGGCCGGAAACAGTAGTCTACATCAGCGATTGCAGGGATTTGGTAGATTTCATAGGTGCCGATCTCGGCGCTGATTTTCGGCGTTCTGGGAACGTAGGTGTTGCCGTTACGTTCCTGCATTTCTGCAAACTCGCAGATATGATAGGCAGAATTACCAATGCAGACATGGCAATCGTCAATGTACTTGCAAGGGAAAACCATCTTTTCACTGTCAAAGCGGGTAATGACGATGCTTTCCCCGTCCTTGATGGTAAAAAGCGTATGATATTCACTGTCGATGAAGCGGATCACGCGCTGGTCCTTATCCGGGTTCGGAAAGGCGATAACGCCCATGATGTTTACCGGCTCACGGTCTGTCATTCTCTTTCACCTCTATCGTTCTAAAAAATAAGGCCGAGACATTCATCGTAGAATAATCCCGGCAAAGCGAAACGGCACGGTTTCCCGTGCCGTTCGTCAGATAATTCGCTTGTTCTCATCATTCAATCGTTTCCCGTTCCATTCTCAAATATTTTTCACGGAGATACCACGCCTGCTCTGGGCTGATGATCTGGTTGACCTCCGCACTGTTGATGTCGCTTTGCAGATTGCAGTAATCACAGTCCCAAAGCGTATAGTCCTCGCCATTGTCCACCTTCTGCCACGCTTTCACCATGGCTTGGATGGACTCCTGCAAAAATTCCGGCAGTCCGCATTCCAGATAGCTGCGGTCTTTAGGGAGGCCCTTCCCGTCATAGGGGGAGGACAGCTTCATCATGTCCTCCATCGTGCAGTTCAGCGCCTGCGCCAGCTTTTGCACCGTCTTTGCATTGCACCGCTCCATATCGCTTCTTCCGGCGCATATATCCATAATCGTCGTCTTGGGAACGCCGCTGAGCTTGGATAGCTGATATTTTGAAAGGTTCCGCTCATTGAGCAAAGTCTGCAAGTCCATTTTCCTCGCCTCCTGTTCTGAAGGGTTCTTGCGATACTTTCATTATATCGGTGTGCCGACTTAGCGTCAATAGCGGTGATGCGACTTTTCTCGCACTTACGGCCATTCATTACCGTTCGGCTTTATGTTCCCCAAGGTTTCGCTCATGCGGCACACACCTCTGCCGCTCCATCTGCTTTTTGTATTCATTTCCGGCCCGTTCACAGAAATCCTCGATGCAGGAGCTGCGGTCAGAGCGGTAATGCCCCCAAAAGAAATTGGGTGGGCCGTCCCCGTCGTTTTTGCAGTTGCGCTGCCATGTGACAAAGGGGGCAGGGGCTTTTTCACATTCGCCCATGACAAACTCGGCACTGCCGACGCGGACGCGGGCGGTGATGTGGTATTCCTGATTGACCATTTCCCCCACTACATAGCTGCCGTGTTCTAACTGGATGGTGCAGCTCCCGTTTTGTGCAAAGGTCGCTGTCACCGGCATGACCGGCACTCCACGCACCAGATCCGGCAGCATGATGAACTGCGACCTTTGGCCCATCAGCTCTTGCGGCAGTTTGTCCACGGGCAGATAAAAGTGCTGTTTGCCCATGATCTCATAGCACAGTAAGAAACTGCTGACGGGATAGTACACGCTCATGATCGGGTCTTTGATATGGCCTTGGACGATGTTGGAATTCACATATCTTGCGTTGTCCAAATACCATTGCGGGTTTGCACCCGGTGTGTTCCAGCCGAACATGGAACCTGCCAGCATGGCGGCCTCCTGAATGTCCGTGATGCCGCGCCGCGCATTATGGCTGCTGGCGATCTCGCGATTTTCCTCCCGGCTGCCGGTGTCCCACTCAGAGGGATAATAGCCGTGCTCACCGCACCGGATGATAATAAGCTGCCCGCTGGACGGCAGAATGGAAAAACAGGTTTCCGGCAGCTCGTTCCTGCGCATCGGTTCATTCCTCATCGCGCCTGCTCCTGCTGCCGCTTACGGTGCCAGCCTTCCAGCAGCTTGATGATGACCTCCTCCATCTGCTTTGGGGTGTAGCTGGAGGGAAAGTATTTTTGCAGACGGTCGTTGCGGATCGTGACCTTGCGCTCCAACGGCTTTTCCTCCCGCATGATGAGGTCGATGATGTTATTTTCCAGCTTACCCTCGCCGCTGAGCTGCTTGAGCCGTTGGGCCTGTCCCAACGACGGGGATACCTCATCGCGCTCCATGACCAACAGGAGGTAGGTCTGTTCTTTTTCGGACAGGTGAGAGAGGAAATCCGCTGCGGGAACGAACTTGAGCGTTCCCGCATCCACCGCGTCCAACAGTGGGGGAATCAGCTTGTTTAGGCGAATGTAGCGTTGGACTTGCGTTTTGCTATCTGAAACCTGCTCGGCTAAGACTTGGTTGGTTCGCACTCCCATTAACATCGGACCAACTTGGTCCGATGTTAAATCGGTCCGTTGCCCCTGCCGCTTCATGGCGTCCAGCTTCAGCTTGTAGGCTTTGGCTTTCTCACTGGGCAGCAAGTCCTCACGGTTGATGTTGTAGTCTACCACCAAAATGTCCGCTTCCTCATCGCTGTAATTGCGGACGATGACGGGGCGGGTATCCAATCCCACGGCTTTCGCACAGTAATCGCGCCGGTGGCCGGAGATGATCTCATACCCACCACTCTCGCGGGGGCGGACGATCAGCGGCTCGGCAATCCCGATGTGCTCGATGCTGTCCATGAGCCGCACCAAATCGGGTGTGGGACGGTCGATGGTGTACGGCTGGCGGGAATATGGAAAAACCTCTGCTGCGGGAACGATCTGAATCCGTTCCTGCCGGTCGGCTTCACGCTCCGCGTCCGTTTTGAACAGGTCATCGTACCGGGTCAGCTCGATGCCGCTTAATTTGCTTGCCAAGGTTCAACACCTCCCTTGTTAGGTTTTCATACGCCAGCGCCGCCTTGCCGCTGCGGTCATGGTCGTAAATGCTTTTGTTTTCCACACTGATCTCTGCCGCCTTGATGGAACGGGGAATTTCGCTTGCGAACACATGACCGCCGTAGGTCTTGCGGACAAGCGCATTGATCTCCCGCGCCAGTGTGGTGCGGCTGTCCACCATCGTCAGCACAATGCCGTCCACCTCCAGCTTCGGGTTGAGCTGCCGTTTCACGCGGGTGATGGTTCGCAAAAGCTGTTCCAGCCCCTTTGCGGGGAGATATTGCGCCTGCACAGGGATAATCACGCTGTCCGCAGCAGTCAGCGCGTTGATCGTCAGCATACCGAGAGACGGCATACAGTCGATGAGTGCGTAGTCATAGCGGCCTGCCACCGTGGACAGGTATTGCCGCAACACCGTCTCGCGGCTCATGGTGTTGACCAGCGTGACCTCTAACGCCGACAGCTCGATATTGGCGGGTACAAGGTGGACACCGGACGAGTGGGTCAGAATTCCCTCGCCGGGGGCGATGGGCTGCTCCGCGATGATCTTCTCCATCAGCGTGGAGAGCGTGGGGGATAATTCGTCAGGCTGCGACCAGCCCAACATCTGCGTGAGATTGCCTTGTGCATCGGCGTCGATCAGCAGGACTTTTTTACCTTGCCGAGAAAGGCCAATACCGAGGCTGGCGGCTGTGGTGGTCTTACCCACGCCGCCCTTCTGATTTGCCAGTGCGATTGTTTTCACGGGTTCGATGCTCCTTTCAGTCGTAAAATGGGTTTCAAAAAAGCAGAGCTGTTCGCTCTGCCTATCCGCTGTCATGGAAGTCGTGATTCACTTTGGCGCGGTAGTAGCTGCCGCAGGTAGCTGGGGCGTTGAACAGCATCTCCAGCAGATAGGCTTTGATGTTACGAATGTCCGCGGTGCTCTCCCGCAGGCAGTCCAGCACATACTCGATGTGGGAGGAATCCAGCTTCAGAAAACGCTCCTTCACTAACGCCGTATAAAGCTGCTTTCCGCCGATCCGCATGAAGCTGCCCTGTGTGCAGAGGACCTCCAGCATGAGGTCCGCGATCTCGTCGATGTCGTCGTAGGGATGCTGCCGGCGCAGGTGGTCGTACTCGATGTTTTCCCGAATCTCTTTTCGGTATTCCTCGATCACCTCCTCCGGCTGCGCGCCCGGATGGATAGATGAATCAGTATTACTCAACTCAGTATTATTCTTATCAGTCTTATTACACTCGGTTTTTCCGAGGTCTTGACTTCTGATTTTCCGAGGTCCAGACTTCGGTTTTTCAGAACTCTTGACTTCGGTTTTTCCGAAGTCTGGATTTCGGCAGCTCGGAGGCTCCGCTTTCGGTGTATCCTCGCCTGGTTCGTCCTCCATGCCCATGAAGCGGAGAACATAGATTTTCGCCGGTCTGCCAAGCCCCTGCTTGACCCGCCTAATGAGGCCAACGCCTTTGGCACTGTCCAGCTCCGCGAACAGCTTGACCGCCTTATCCGTCTTGCAGCAGAGCTGTTCGCACGCCTCCTCCAGCGTAAAGTAGATGTACACATGGCCGTCATCGTCCATCCAGCCGTTTCTCATGGACAGGCTCATGCGGTCCAGCATGAGGCCATACAGCAGCTTCGCGTCGGTGGAGAGCCGCCGAAAGTACGGCTCGGTGATCAGGAGCTTGGGGATGCGGAAAAAGGCGTATTGCTCGGCGTCCATGCCGAGATGGTATGCAAAGATCGCCTGCGGCATATCTGACACCTCCGTTCTGCCACAGTTTTTCATATCTCTCAACGGCGGTCTGTGGTATAGTAAAAGGGAGCATTGCCACGCAATGCTCCCTTACCGTAACCGGACCTGCCGGTGGATTCTTATTCAGTTTGACTTAACACATCACTGTCAGCCGTTTGTCAAATAATTGTGTTTCCCGCATGGGGTTTTCCCTTGATTTTGCCCTTATCAGCTCACGCGGTCAAGGGTAACAGCGTATAAAAGAAGATAATTTCGGGTGGTTTTGATTTCTCAATAAACCCAGTGATTTCAATGCTTTGCGCCGCTTTTGACGGTTGCTTATAACCGCTAATAACAGATGAAATATTTGGGCGGTGCGAATCCCGATTGATGAAATGAGTGATGTTTGATATAATAGCATAGACAAGTTTTTACATGAGGTGTCAGGATGCGGAACAAAAAACCTCCTTTTGAAATTACAAATGCGATGATCGACCATGTTGCTGAGATTGCAGAGCTGGTTGGGCGGCTGATCTCTACGAATCAGCTTTCAGCCACCCCCTACTTTGCGGCGCACCAATCGCATCCGAACAATTCATGGCTCATTAGCCATCGAGCAGAACACGCTGTCTCTGGAGCAGGTTACCGCCGTTCTCAACGGCAAGCAGGTTCTGGCTCCGCCTAAAGATATTGCAGAGGTCAAAAACGCTTATGAGATCTATGAGCGATTGGAGGAGCTTGATCCCTACTCTGTGGATGATCTGCTGACCGCCCATAGCATCATGACACGAGGATTGGTGGATGAGTCAGGGATATTTCGTACTCGTCCTGTCGGCGTCGTTGACCAGGAAGGGCATGTCTTGCATTTTGGCACTCTGCCGCAGTATGTCCCGGATTTGGTCATGGAGCTGCTGGGCTGGACGAAAAATAACGATGTGCATATGCTGATCCGCAGCTGTGTGTTCCATTATGAGTTTGAACTGATTCATCCCTTTGCCGATGGTAACTGCCGTGTGGGCCGCCTGTGGCATACGCTGTTGCTTTCTAAATGGAATATTGCCTTTGCCTGGCTGCCGGTGGAGTCCATCATTCATAATCGCCAGCAGGAGTATTATGCGGCCATCAATGCTTCCAATGATGCCGGGGAGTCCACGGTGTTTATTGAGTTTATGCTCACAGCCATCAAAGCATCGCTCATTGGCGCAATCAACACGAGTGATGAAATGAGCGATGGGCCGATGGATAAAGCAGCGATGCGCTGGCGGCAGATTGAGAAGTTCCTAGAAACACATGAGTTTATCATGAATGCAGATGTGCGAATACTTTGTAATGTTTCTGCCGCTACAGCAAACCGCATCCTGGTAGGATTAGCAGTAGAAGGAAAACTTTTTAAATGCCGTGAAAATAGGCATTGGGCATATAGGTTAAAATAGGAAACAGGCATTAACACACGGGGCAAAAATTATATTTGGAGATATGATAATGGAGAAAAATAGAACTCAAAGAGAGTTAAGAGTCACGCGAACTGATGACCACATCATAATTCATAGAATGAACCATCCTTCCTGTGTATCTTCGTTTCTTAGAGCGCTACAACGCGGAATCGCAAGAGGATATCGCGCTTTTAGCATTGAGTGGGTAGGAGACCTTGTGTTTCCAGACGCATGTGTCCCTATCGCAGGGATTATTGCATACTATAAGGAGAATTATCATATTGATTTCTCTTACACCTTACCGGAGGAATCTTATCTGAATCATTGTGGGTTTACAGACCCTTTTATTGAAACTGCAGAGACAATTGAAAGTGAACCATATCCATTCGATAAGCTATACAGATACAATAATTCGAGTCAAGTTTCTGCTCTTACACAAGCATACATAAATTGTATCAGCCGCCAAACCGAATGCTCAGACGGCGTAATTGCTGGGCTGATCTGGTGCCTTAATGAAATAATGGATAATGTATTGGTACACAGTGAATCAGGGCACGGATATGTAATGGCTCAATACCATCAAGCAAAAAAGGTAATCGCTATTTGCGTATATGATAGTGGTATTGGCATATTTAACTCTCTCAAAAAAACACCTCATCACCCACGCACTCCTATAGATGCAATTAGTCTCGCAATCCAAGAAGGCGTAGGAGATGGCAAAGGCCAAGGAAATGGACTCTTTGGCCTCTATCAAATCGTTACAGAGAATAATGGAAGTCTTAACATTACTTCCGGTTCCGCATCAATAATGTGGCCTTCAAGTGGAGAAATGAAAAAATACAAAGATTTACCATATATCACCAGGGACCATAACGCAACTGCCATTGATTATAGACTTAATTTAGGGCATGATATCAATATTCAAAAGGCATTTAAATCTATTGGTGGCTTTGACGGATTTGATATTAGACTTGATTATATGATTCAGGATGATGATTCGATTAAATATGACATCTTTTCGAACAGCATGGGAACCGCTACACGTGAGTCTGGTGAATTTCTAAGAAATGATATACTAAATATTCTCACGCGAACAAATGCTGGAATCATACTCGATTTTGCAGGAGTTAAAACTGTAAGTTCCTCATTTGTGGATGAGTTAATTGCAAAACTTGTTTTGCGACTAGGAATAATCAAATTCAATCAGCTTATTCGGATGATTAACATGAATGATGATGTAAAATTCTTGTGTGAGCGTTCAATATACATGAGAATTTATGAGGCGTGGAGAGCATTACAATAATGTTTTATGTAACATCAAATTCACTTAATCATGCAGCGAGCTCGATGAATGGCCGCTTATCCTAAATTTCCGCCGCTTACAATAATGGCGGCGCTACCTTAACATGCTCGATGCCCGGAAAACCCTTGATTTTCAAGGCTTTCCGGGCATCGCTTACATTAGTTCCGGCGCGATACATAGCTCCTCGAGATGCCGAGCTTTTTGGCGACCTCACGCTGTGTGCGGGGCATCCGGCCGCCGAGGCCGTAACGCGAGATGATGACCTCTTCCTCCCGCTCGGTCAGGCACTCGTGCACGAGCCTTCGCACGCGCAGGCAGTCGTCGCGGTCCTGAATGTCCAAATACATCGTGTCCTCGACGCCGACGACATCCATGAGGTAGAGCGACTCGCCGTCGGCGTCGGAATCGAGCGAATCGTTGAGCGACACCTCGCCCTGTAATTTCTTCCGACTGCGAAAGTACATCAGAATCTCATTCGCTATCCTCTCGCAACGGATACATAGGTTGGTCAATGGGCGGCAAATCCGCCTCTCCATCCTCTGCAAACAGGTACACATAGGCATTTTTGCCGTCCCAGACCACTTTTTTGACGATGGTGCGCAGCAGGCGGCGTTTTTCCTCCAGCGTGGCAGAATCTACTGCGCTGGCGAAGGATTCGATCATCTCCTGATGGAAGGCGAACTCCTGATGGAGCATCCGGCTCTGTTCAGTCAGGGCTTCCAACTCAGAAAGCCTCATCTGCTGCGTCTCGCTCTCCTGATGGAGCGCGTCGATCTGCTCCATGACGTACTTCGCGGAGGTGTTGCTGGCAACGGACAGGGACTCCACCAGCCGCTTGATGCGCTCTTCCGTCTCGGTGTGCTTTTCCCGGAGCAGCGCCAGCTCTGCGTCGTAGCCCTCCTTGCTGCCGCTGATGACCTTCTTGGTCTGCGCCAGCAGCCGGGTAAGGGTTTCCTTGTCGGCGGATAGCTTGCGGATCTCTTCGATAATTTTGGCGTCCAGCGTGTTGCCGTTGCAGTTCTTTATGCCGCAGACCGTGCCGTGGCTGCGCTCCTTGGTGGAGCACATATAGGTGTAAATCAGTTCGCCGTCCGCCGTGCGGCGGTTGGTCAGCTTCGGACGCATATAATCGCCGCATTCGCCGCACCGCAGCAGGCCGGATAGCAGTGCAACGTTGCTGCGGGGCCTGCGGTAGCTCTTGGATTTGTTCACATCCAGCATGGCCTGCACCTGCACCCAGTCGTTTCCTGCAATGATGCCGGGATGCTTACCCACCGCCACAATCCATTCCTCCATCGGGCGGATCTGGTTCGCCTTGCCGGGGCGCTGGAGGGTACGGTTATATGCCATGATACCGTGCTCGCCGTCAAATTCCGAGCGCTCGGCAAACAAATCCACATTGTTCTCTTTCAGATACTGATACGCCGTGTCGTCGGCAATCATGTAGACCGGATTGGTCAGAATACCCCGGATGGCAAAGCGGGTGAACTGCTTGCCGCGCTTCGTGACGCAGCGGTGCTCCAACAGATACTGATCGGTCTTGCTAAGAGAACCGGTCTCCATGAACACAGAGAAAATCGTCTTGACCAGTTGAATTTCCTCCGGAATGAGCTTCAGCTTGCATGCCTTCTTCACCTTGCCGTCCACCGTCACGCTGGACAGGCTCTCCGAGGCGTAGCCCGTGGGCGTTGTGCCGCCCAGCCAGCGCCCGGTCTTGGACAGCTCGTGCATGTTGTCCCGGATGCGCTCGGCGATGGTCTCCCGCTCCAGCTGAGAGAACACCGACGCAATGTACATCATGGCGCGTCCCATGGGCGAGGACGTGTCGAACTGCTCGCGGATGGAGATGAAGTCGATGTGCCGGTCGCCCAAATCCTCGATGAGCTTGGCAAAGTCGCCGATGTTGCGGCTGATGCGGTCGAGGCGGTAGACCACGATGGCGGCAAAGGCGATCTTCTGGGAGTCCTTCATCATTTTCTTGAACTGCGGGCGCTCCAGATTGCCGCCGGAAAAGCCCTCGTCCTCGTAGACCAGCACATTTTCCGCTGCATCCTCACCAAAGTGCATGGCGATGTACTGGCGGCACAGCTCGATCTGGTTCTCGATGCTCTCGCCCTTGCCGGTGAATTTGGATTTGCGGGAGTAGATGACGTATTGCTTCGGCGTATCTTTCGTTTTCATGGCGGCACCTCGCATGATGTTGTATCGTTAGGTTGACAGGTATATTATATCGGATTGGAATCCATTTGAAAAGGTACCCAAGGGAAGAATCTGAAAATTTCTGCGGGAAGCAGAGGTTTTCGCGCGCTGACCGTGCCAGTTCGGAGAGCATCGCTCATGTGCATCGAGAAAATGATTGATGAAATGAGCGATGCGTGCTATTTAGAACAGTATTGTTTTCGTCATCGACTACATTCTTGCAGTCTCGCCGCACGATTTTTGCGCATTGCTACTTGTCATACGTCAAGTTTATTTTGCGTCGCAGCTTGTCATATGACAAGCTGCATCATAAAAACCGCCGCCCCGATTTTTCAGCCGGGACGGCGGTTTTGTTATGCAAGGTTTCTCAGATATTCTTCCACGTTCTGATACTGAATGCCCTCAACCACTTGGCTTTCCCCGCGATAGAGGACGAACTTTCCGGCGATCGGGCCATAGCGGTGCTCGGTCTGGGCGCATTTTTGCCCGTCGATCAGATGGCGATACTGCTGCGGGACAGCTTCTTCACTGTGCTTGATCTCGAAAATCCGGCAGGAGCCTGCCTCCGGGTCAAACACCACCATATCAAATTCGCCCACGGGGAATTGCAGGACAAATACCTGCTTCTTGGGGTTTGCCAGCTTCGTTTCCAGCAGGACGATGTCCTCCAGCATCCGCCCTTTGATCTCGGTCAGGATGCGCTGCTGCACAGCGGTGCGCTCTGCCAGAGACAGCGCGCTGAACGTCTCATCCAGCAGCAGACTGCGGATCAAAGCATCCGCCTGCGCATAGCGGAGTCCCGGCTGTGCGATCACCGTGCGTTCGGACTTCGTGCTGACATCCGGCAGATGCAGCACATCGATCTCCCGCGTTAAGTCCAGCAAGTCCAGATACTCCTTGATCTCCGCCGCGTGAACATCGTCCAGCGCTACGGTCTGCTCCGCCTTGTTGCGGATCTCCAGCAGCTTCCGCAGGCTGTCGGTGACAAGCGCAAGGTCGATGCGGTCGAGGATGTCCGTCGGGTTCTTCCGATCCCGGCGCAGATTGCTGGCGGAAATACCAAGGTCGTGGGACTTCCAATCCTGCGACAACACCTCCAGCGTGAAGCGGTGGTTGATGTCCTCCACCACCCGGTTGATGGCGCTGGTCAGCTCATTCTTGTCGTACAAATCCCGCAAATGACGGAAATGCCCCTCATACTGATAGCAGCGCAGAGAGTGCTGGATGTTGCGGGCAATGGCGGTGTCCACATATTCGTCGGTGCTTTCCTTGCTGGCAAACGTGGAGGTCTCGTTGTAGTGGACGCCGCCGAGACTCATGGTACCGCCGTAGCGGATATACTCGTCGATGCCGTGAACGCCGAGGACAGATTCAAACTCGCGGTAAGGGATGAATGTGGTGTGCAGCAGGATGCAGCGGTCATAGAGCTGTTCGTCCTCGGTAAAGAGGAAGCCCAGCGAGTCCGTGCCGGAGAGCACAATCTTCATGCCGCAGGCTGCGAACACGTCAGAAAACAGTGCCGCGCCCTCGATAAAATCCTCCATCAGAGTCACTTCGTCGAGGAACACATAGCGAAAGCCCTGCGCTTCCAATGCCTTGAGGTCGCGGTTCACGTCTGCCAGCGTGTCTTTTGCGGTAATCTGAATGAACGCTGCCTTGGTAAGCTCCGTGTCGCTCATCTCCGCGAAAATCTGGCGGATCATAGTGGTTTTCCCCGTCCGGCGCAGGCCGTAGAGGATGAATACCTTGTCCTGCGGCTCGCCGTAGACAAAGTCGTGCAGCTGCCGGAAGCACTCGCGCCTGCGATAGCCGCGAACAGACGCCGCAAAGGAACGCAGTGCCTCGCCGGTGCGGACATTGGTGGTAAACGCAGAAAGGTTCGTAGGTTTTGCCTTGGGCAGCTGCTTTTTCAGCGCTTTCAGCTCCTGTTCCAGTGCCTTCCGCTGCTCGATCCGAGCACGGAAATTCTCCAATTCGTCAGCGGGAATATACTTCTCTCGCCGCTTCTTGTTCTCCGTCCAACGATGGTAAAAGTACTCCTTGCCGTTGACAGTCTTCTTCGTAACAGAGCCAGCAGGCAAAGCAGAAATCTGCTGTTCCAGTTCTGCCGCCCGGGTTTGCATCTCAGATAAGTCCATAGCGCACCTCCTGTGAGATACTATTCTATGCAAAATTATACCCCACTATACCCTCAAGGTCAAGGGTATAGTTGGGTATAATTATTTTCTCCGAGCTGCTTAGCTACTAATATTCAAAGCACTTTCCTCAGCGTCTTCCTTGGTATTATACTTTCCCAAGTGAAATACAAATGGTGCCTTTGGCATAACCATCATCAAGCCTATATCAGTGAAAACGAACGACAACATGCATGCTCAACCGTGTGCCCCTCAACGGGAAGAAGGGCAAGCATACCCACGTCTTTATTGACGAGTTCCATGTGGTATTTGTGAATGAGTTCGCGGCGCAGTTCGTCAACTCTGCACGACGGCAGTTCCGTAAGCGCAGCGCACAACTCTGACGATAGCTTCCGCGTGAATCAGCACCCAGTTGGCATTATGAAATTCTCGGCTACGGTGTGCTGAATCCGTAAGCCGGGTTCAGAGATACGAGTTCGGTCCCCCCTAATTTTTGGTCGCGTTTAAATGTCAACTAAAACCGACAACTTCTGAAAAATATCGCGGAAATACCCCGATATCCTTGAATTATTCGAGACCTTGTGATAAAATATCCATTGATACCTGTAAAAATGGGTGTATTGCGCCCTGATTGGGATAAATGAGAAAGGACGATCGGCTATGCGCGTGAGCTATGACAGACTTTGGAAACTGATGAAGAACAATAAAATGACAAAACGCGATCTTGCTCAAGCTGCCGGATTCAGTCAATACATGATGGGGCAATTTACCAAAAACGAGTATGTTTCCCTAAAAGAGATTGCGACTCTTTGTGGTATCTTCCATTGTGATATTGGGGATGTTGTTGAGATAATCGAGGACTAGCTGTATGAATAGTCAGCCTAAATGGGATATATACGAATCCGTAGTACTTTTAAACGGTTACCTCTTAGCTTGTAAAAAGAGTGAACCAAGAGCCTATATTATCAGGCGTGTTTCGGCGGACTTACGAGCCATGGCCATACATCGAGGGCGGAAGATTGATGAGATTTTTCGAAATGAAAACGGTATATCTTATCAAATGCAAAGCATGGATTCTGCCTATAAAGGCCGAAAAATTTATGTTCCTGCAACTAAGCTGTTTCAAGAAACGGTAAGCTTGTATAGAAATCAAAACAGCAGATTTCAGGAATTGCTCAAGGAAGCAAGATATATGATTGAACATGTCATTGCACACCCCGCCCTGAATGATACGGATGTATTTGTCGTAGATTTTAACGACTGCCCGGACATGTCGTTTGCGCGTGTAAACAGTCTCACATATAGAGGGCAGGCAATACTGATCCGTCCTAAATGGCGTGACCTTTATATAGCGCTTCTGAAAAAACTCTATGCTGATTATTCAAATGAAATTGATAGTGTAGTTGGAAAAGTGTATGGAAGAGCGTCAGCTCCGTTTGTTGGAAACCGTCATTCTATTTCTTTAATGCGTTCTCCGGGTGAATTCGCTCCTGACAGATATGTAGAACTAAACATATCCGCAACGACAGTCATTGTAAATATAAAAACTATGCTAGATATCTGCGGTACAAGTTACGAGGATGTCAACATCACTTACACCGAGGGCAATAAGGACCAAATGGAAGCACTTTTAAAGGTTCAAAATATTCGGACAGTTTTTTCAGCCGAGTTGCTTTCAATTGCGGGAACGATTATTTCTGATATCTTTCCGAATGGCCTTCGCAAGTCATCGCAAATTGCGAGAAAGAAATTTGCAGCTGCTTATAAAAATACTACAGGCAGAGACTTCCAAGACAATATAGATCTTGATGCACTTGCTCTTCAGGTTGGATTGGAGTATGAAGACAAGATATATGTTCCTTCTAAGGAAACGAAGGAATTTCTCAAGAAGTTAATCGATAATATTCGGGAACAAGAATATCGTTTAGTGTATTACGAAGAACTGTACAACGCTTTTTCAGAACAGCTTTCTGCGGATAAGATTTTCTCGGCAGAGATGTTAAAAACGGTACTTGAGGCTGTTGCGCCTGAAATGGTTTTCTATAAGGCATATGCGTGCTTTTCAAAGAACGACTCTTTGGTTGATGACATAATACGTGCTTACGGGAATGATATATATATCGACTACCATGAGATAAAAAGTCGCCTGCCGTATGTTGACCTTTATCAGATTCGTTTGACCTGTTCCAGAAGCCCTGAGTTCGTCTCTATGGGCGACGAAGTATATGCTCTTTCTGGGAAAATATATTTGTCGAAAAACGATGTTGAAGCCGCAAGGAGAAGTATAGAAGAAGATATAACCGAAAATAACTTTTCCAAGCTTGGAAGCATTGATGTTTATGAAAGTGAATGCATGAATCCCGGCATCAATGCTTCTGCATTGCAGACGCTCCTGTTTGATAGGTATCTATCGGAAGATTACGACAGGAAGCGCTCAATCATCACAAGAAAAGGCGCAGAAGTCCGAGTGTACGATGTGATGAAGGAGTTTTGCCTTGAACACGAGCAGATATCCGTTAATGAGATAGAAGCATATGAACGGGATATCAGTGGTCGCTTCACATACGGATTAAGCGCCGCTTTTGACAACATGATCAGAGTTGACAAAGAAACATTTGTGCATAACGATATGGTGTCTTTTGATGTCGAAGCAATCGACTACGCAATCTCGATGTATGTTCAAAATAGCGTGGTTCCTTTGGCTGACATTAAAAGTTTTACTTCCTTTCCCTATGTTGAGGACTTCCCATGGAACTCTTTTCTACTAGACAGTTTTTGCAGTCATTACAGCAAAGAATTTCGTTCAATGGGCGGTCCTGCAAAGCAGGATATTATCGGCGCAATATACCCGATTCATATGACTTTTGACAACTACACATCTCTTCTGGCAAAAGCCGCCGCAGGTAGCGAATTGGAGCTGACGGAGAAAACGATTGGAGACTTCTTTTCTGCCCATAAATACTGGTTGAGAAGGAGTAAGCTCAATGAGGTTTTAGCGACAGCTCAGGAAATGAGACTCAAGGAGGAATAATCCCTTGTACGAATATAAATACGATGCCGAAACTGGCGGCATAATACTTACAGATACTACTTCACTTGTATCAAAAGAGCCGAGACCGGTCTATGCTCAGGAGCTTGATTATCTGGGCGTTGATGATTATCTGATATACGAGAAGCAGCAGGATGTCCCTTATATGTGGGCTGAGGCCGCGCGGTATATCTACAAGGGAGAAGTCATTTTCAATACAAAGGGCGGCTCGCTTTACGAAAAGCCTACGCTGGAATTCGCAATGAAAGAAGAAAACGGTGAGAAGGTTCGTGTAATTCCAAACGGTACAGTTCTTGAGAAAATCGACATCTCCGCTATGGTAGAAGCGAACAGAGACTCGCTTGCAATTATAGAACAGATAACAGTCAAAAAAATCTATGATGTGTATAAGCGTCGACAGAAATCACTTGATTGTTTCCATGTTGCCTTTTCCGGCGGCAAAGACAGTATAGTACTTCTTGAGCTTGTAAAAAAAGCATTGCCGAGAAGCAGCTATATGGTTGTATTCGGTGATACAAAGATGGAATTTCCGGATACATATGAACTGGTTGATATTGTCGAGAAGCAATGCAAAGAGGAGGGTATAAACTTCTACCGTGCGGCATCGCATTTCGAACCGGAAGAAAGTTGGCGTCTGTTCGGACCTCCCTCCAGGGTTCTTCGCTGGTGCTGTACTGTTCACAAGGCCGCACCTCAGACGCTGAAAATCCGTGAGGTTTTGGGAAAGAACGACTATGTGGGAATGGACTTTGTCGGAGTAAGAGCGCATGAAAGTGCCACTCGTGCCACTTATGACGAGGAAAATTTCGGGAAGAAGCAAAAAGGACAGTATTCCCATAACCCGATATTGGAATGGACATCTGCGGAAATTTGGCTGTACATCTTTTCGCATAACCTTCCGATTAATAACACCTACAAAAAAGGAAACTCCAGAGCAGGCTGCCTGTTTTGCCCGATGGGTGGCGGTAAATCAGATAGCTTTAGATATCTTTGCTATAAGAATGAGATAGATAAGTATACTGATATTATTAGAGATACCATTGCTGATAAAAATATAAACACATATATAACAAATGGAGGCTGGATCGAACGTAAAAACGGAAGAGATATTATTGGCAATGAAACGAAGTACACTGAAGAGATAATTGGAGACAATCTTGTTATCACAATTAAGAATCCATCAACTGATTGGCATGAATGGATAAAGACGCTTGGCGAAGTTAGCTTTGAATATGATGTCGAGCAGATAAGTAACGGATTTAGAATTACCGTCCCAAAGCAATACGATAAAAGTAGCGAATGCAAGCTCTTCAAACAGGTATTTCACAAAGCAGCATACTGTGTAAAGTGTGGGGTTTGCGAAGCAAATTGTAGAAACGGGTGTATTTCCTTTAAAGATGGATTGGTGATTACCAATTGCTTGCACTGCAAGCAATGTCATAATATAGATGATGGCTGTTTAGCTTATCACTCTATGCAGTTACCAAAAAACGGAGGGAGAGTAATGAAGAGTATAAACACGTTTGCAGACCATGCCCCCAAAATTGAGTGGATCCAAAATTTCTTTGAAAAAGGAAATGAGTTTTTTACAGATAATACGCTTGGTCCTATGCAAATTAGTATGTTTAAACGGTTTTTATCAGATACAAAACTGGCTGAGAAAAACAAAACAACCCAGTTTTACGATGTTGTAACGCGATTAGGGTGGGAGTCGGAGGAAGCGTGGGGATTGATACTTGTCCAACTGGCTTATCAAAATCCGCAAATAAAGTGGTATATTGATAATATGCCAATTAATGAGACATTTCCGCGTCAGTACCTTGAGGATAAACTTGTTGAAGCTGAAATCAGTCCGAAGGATGCAAAATCTATTCTCAAGGCATTTAAGAGACTGACTGAAATTCCATTAGGATATGTCATCAACTTTGGAATAACGGAGAATTCTGGGCGTCAAATATCCTCTTTGCGACGCTGCAAGAGCACCTTATCGAGTAAGCTCGTTCTTCTCTATGCTCTGTATAGATATGCTGAGGCTTGCGAGGGATACTATCAGTTTAACCTGAGCACGCTGATGGATGTAGCCATAGATTCCGTCGGCATCAGCCCGGTTAAGATATTCGGCTTTGAGCGAGATGAGATGGAAGCAATGCTCAGAGGCCTTTCCGCAAAATACAATGACTTCATTGATGCAGACTTTACACACGATTTGGAGAAGATAGCACTGAGAGACTATCACACATCCGCAGATGTGCTCGATCTGTTTTAAGAGGTGAAACATCGCTTGACAAGGGCACACAGAGAAAAACAACTGAAAATGAGCTGCCAAGCCTTACACAATGCACCGCCTAACAGGACATAGGCGGTGGTTTTGTATGCAGACAGCATTTTCTCTGTGTGCTGATATGGGCCAGCCGTGCGGCGTGGCCTAAATTCTTGTCAAGGAGGTTATTCGAGTCATGGCAGAAGAAAACAAGCATCCCCCTACCACGGAGGAACAGGCCCCGCCTGAAATGCCGGGAAAGGCCCTAAAAATGGAGCAGGCCGAAATCCCTGATGTGGGCGACGGCCCCGCTCCGTCCGCAAAGGTGATTGACCTTTCCGCTGTGCGTTCCACGCCGGAAAAGGATGCTCCGACGGACATCCCCAAGGAGCCGGAAGCCCAGCCTGTTTCCGTCACCGAGTACAGCAAGCAGGAATGGAAAAAGCCCATGTCGGAGCCAGAGAAGCCCAAGCCCAAACGGGGCCGCCCTGCAAAAGCCGAAAAAGCTACGCCCACCGAGCCGGGGGCCAAGAAAGAGGTAAAAGCGGAAAAGCCCCGCCGAGGCCGCCCGCCCAAGGCGGAAAAAGCGTCCCCGGAGCAGGCCAAGCCGCCCAAGGCTGGCAAGACCCATGCGGCCCCCGAGGAAAAGGCAGCGTCCCCGGCCCCGGAAGTACCGCCTACGCCCCGTGACGCTACCCGCGCCGAGAAAGAGGAAATCGTCTATCTTGACCTTTCCGACCTGCACCCGTTCAAGGATCATCCTTTCGGTGTCCGTGACGATGCGGAAATGAAATCTCTGGTGGAGAGCGTCCGCAACGGCGGTGTCAACCAGCCTGCGCTGGTGCGTCCCCGCGAGGGCGGCGGCTATGAGATCATCGCGGGCCACCGTCGTCAGATGGCCAGCCAGCTTGCCGGGTATCGCAATATGCCCTGTATCGTCCGCAATATGACGGATGATGAGGCTATTCTCGCTATGACGGATGACAACCTCCGTCAGCGCGAAACGATTTTGCCCAGTGAAAAGGCTATGTCCCTGAAAATGCAGTATGAGGCTATCAAGCATCAGGGAGCGCGTGGTGACAGCGCCGAGGCTGGAAAGCTCTCTCTTGAAAGCGTGGGCCAGCGCAACGGCATGAGTGTGAAAACCGTTCAGCGGTATATCTGGCTCAATGATCTCGTGCCGGAATTGAAGCAGACAATGGATGACGGAAAGCTGTCTTTTACCCCGGCTGTGGAAATTTCCCGTGTGCGGCCCAAGCACCAGAAGTATATCGCCGTGTCCATTGAGGGCCAGCAGGCTTCGCCCTCCAAGGGTCAGGCAAAGCGGCTCCGTGAGCTGGACAAGGAAAACAAGCTCTCCCCGGACGTGATCGACGGTATTTTGTGTGAAGAAAAGAAAAAGGAGGATCGTGACGTGATCATTACTGGCGCTGAACTGGAAAAGTTTTTTGGCAAGGAGGCCACGCCCCGGCAGATGAAAGACCAGATCATGACGCTGCTGGAGGACTGGAAAGAGCGGCAGCCGCCCGAGCTTGCCAAGCCCGACAAGAAAATGGATATGGAAAAGTAACGACCTCTGGCCACCATGACCAGAAGCGGCGGTATCAGCGATAAGATCACCTTTCCTTTCTCAATGGGCGCTGAAGATGCTTTTGGAGATCGTCCCGGTTTTCATCAGCATGAAGCACAGAAGCACCGTATAGCCGATACAGCCCCAAATCGCGCCGATAGGATCTCCGCCTGTGGCGATCCCCTGAATGAGCACCGCATAGATGGCAACGCAGACGAGAATCAGCATCCCCTGAAAGCCCACGGCAAACAGGGAGCGCAGATAATTCTGGCCCATCGCGCCAAGCTCCCGGTTGGAGAGCGTCGCCACGGGGATGGGGGCTAAACTGGTCAGCAGATATATCTCGATCATGCGGCCATATACGATCACGAAAATAAAAATGTTCAGCGCCAACATGGTAAACTTAATGAGGAACGATTGCAGGAACAGGCCCAGCAGAGAGCCAAGCTCCATCGTTTCAAGGGTCATTTCCAGATCGGCCAGCATATCCGGCGTGATGTTGGTTGCGCCTGTGACGATGCCCGCCGCGCTTGCGATCACGCTTTGGGACACGTCAAAGACTGCCATGACGATATTGAACGTGTTGGACAGGATCAGGATGGCACAAGTGGTTTTGAATACCCATTTGTAGATATTCGCCACGTCGAACTCGTGCATATTGTTCTTTTCCAGTATCATCTGGATCAGCTCATAGGTGGCAACGAAGGTCAGGATCAATCC
>OHDT01000461.1_pt1 | contig 25552 bp, 29 predicted proteins | sample 1567061 | NCBI WGS metagenome assembly OHDT01 (sample SAMEA3879506, study PRJEB24766) | human gut metagenome | biome: human-associated habitat; feature: feces | place: USA | collected 1985/1987
GGTTTTCTGCCCCGATATATCGAAAGCATTCTTCTGGAAACGCCGAAGAATGCCTGTGAATGGACGTCAGGAATGTGAAACCATGGACATGAGTCAAAGCGAGCGCCGCCTGTTTTATATGCAAGGCGACTACGGCCTGTTTCAGTGCAGTGAGCCGTGCTGTCAGGAGACGTTTGACAACGAGAAAACCGTCCGCGCGATGGTCGAAGCGCAGGGCTTCACCGTAGCGGACGGTGTGCTGACGCCGCCGACAGATGGGACGCCAACGATGGCGGTACCGTCGGAGCTCCTTCCGGGCTGCCCGCACTGCGGCAGACCGATGACGATGAACCTGCGCTGCGACGACAAATTTGCCGAGGACGAGGGCTGGCACGCCGCGGCGGAGCGGTACGAAAATTTCCTCCGCACGCGGGACGGACAAAAGCTCCTCTTTTTAGAGCTCGGCGTCGGCTACAACACGCCGGTGTTCCGTTCTTTGCGCACCGGAAACAAGAGAACGAAAACATTGAGAAAACAGCGTATTTTAGGACATTTGCAAATTCTTACCACAAACTATCAGGAAAGGCTGTGCGCGTGATGTTCGGTTTTCGCAACTTCGGGAAAACAAATACCTCTAACGGCATAGAGAAACTATGCTCAGCGTTGGAAGAAGCGGATGCCGTTATCATCGGAGCGGGAGCCGGTCTTTCCACATCAGCCGGGTTTGTTTATACGGGAGAACGCTTTGAAAAGCATTTCCACGACTTTGCAGAAAAGTACCACTTCAGCGACATGTACTCTGGCGGTTTTTATCCCTTTGACACGCTGGAGGAATACTGGGTATATTGGAGCCGCTATATCTGGATAAATCGCTACACGCCAGCCCCGAAACCAGTGTATGAGGACTTGCTGGGATTGGTCAAGAATAAGGATTACTTTGTTCTGACTACCAATGTTGATCACCAGTTTCAAAAGGCGGGATTCGATAAGCATCGGCTGTTCTATACGCAAGGTGATTATGGCCTGTTTCAGTGTAACAAGCCGTGTTGCCAGAAAACCTATGATAACGAAGCCACCATTCGTCAGATGGTGGAGCAGCAGAAAGGTATGCGTGTGCCGACAGAACTGGTTCCGCATTGCCCGCTCTGTGGCAAGCCAATGACAATGAATCTGCGGTGTGACGATACATTTGTGCAGGATGAGGGTTGGTATAGTGCTTCGGAACGATACACGGATTTTCTGCGGCGGCACAAGGGCTTGAAGGTTCTGTTTTTAGAATTAGGCGCTGGAATGAATACGCCAACGATTATAAAATTTTCTTTCTGGCGCATGGTAAACGAGTGGAAAAACGCTACTTATGCCTGTATCAATCTGGGTGAAGCCTACGCACCGAGAGAAATTCAAGCGAATTCAATTTGTATCAACGAAGATATTGGAAATGTTTTGAAACAGCTTTAACCGTATTGCAAACCGGCATAGGCTGAATAGCCGGAAAGGATACGTAAATGGGAAAATCAATTTTTGAACAGATGGGCGGAACCTATACGCTGGGTGAAGATGGAATGTACTATCCTGACTTAAAGCTGCCGACGGATGAGGAACCCCGCTATGGAAAGTATGGCCGAATACGAAAAACAGTTTTGCAGAAGCATCGTTACGGGCTGTATCTGGAATTTCTGCTGAACAGTCAGTTGGAAAGCGATTTGTCAAGGGGAGATTATACAAAAAGGCAGGATAAAATATCCGACCGTGATGTCAAGTGATGAATGACTGGAAAAATAAAGTCAAGGAGCAGCATAACGCCGTTCTGTATTTCTATCTTGCTATTGCAAATCACGCCCTCGTCTGTTATATTGTAGCGCTTAAACACCGAGCGAAAATATGCAAAGAACTCCCTGTCTTCCTCTGTCATCGGTGCAACCCAGCCGTTCTCGGCACCGTGGGCTTCGATTTTCTCCAACTCTGCCATACGTCCTTTATCCATGTCAATTGCCCCTTCTGGATGAAATCATGGTTTTCTCTTAACAGCTATTACATTCCCGTAATTCATGTAGTTTTTTAAGGGAAAGACTACCCTTTTTGTTACGGACTTACGTTTCCAGAAGATCCTCCATCGTACAGCCGAGGACTTTTGCAAGGCTAAGAACAGTCTCCGCACTGGCTTTGTTGATGTCCTTGTTGCGCTGTTCGTACATTTGAATTGAGCGAAGACTGACATTGCTTCGCTTGGCAAGCTCTGCCTGCGTGCAGCCATAAAGCGTGCGGATACGCTTGAGGTTGGTATCAGCGAAGTATTCGCGCACTTTGGCATCGACAATATCAGCGAATTTAGTGACATCCGCTTCATGAAGGGGGAAATACATCTGCTGCAAATCTTCAAACGAAAGAACCTTAAAAATATCACTGAACTTTCTTCCGGAGAACCATTGATAGTAGGCCACTGCCCAGCCGATCCAATACTCTCTGGAACGGCTGAAATTCGCTTGAGGCTTGGCGGTCGGCGCTTTGCCCGTAGTCTCAACGAGAACATCAACAGCAGTTTCAATCCCGCTTTTCCCCAAAAGATATGAAGGTTCACCATTCTCGATCCGATTACTGACGGAACTGACGGAAAACAGCTTTATAAAGCTATCTCCGGCAACTCCACACGCGTTGATAGCATAATCAAAAGCATCGCCCAGTAATGCCTGCGCGTTACTCAGATAGATTTCTTGGTATGCGTGGGTCATCGTTTTGGATGCCTCCTCTTATGATATCAAGGATATACAGACCATCTGTTTCCTCTTCAAGTATATCCGAATAAAGTTGGTCGGCTTCATCATTTCGAGCCTTGCGGCGAACATAATATTTTTCCTTTTCCGCAATAGAAAATCCATCGTAATGCAGCAGCGAAAAGGCGTATTTAGACTTGATGACGATCTGTTCGCCTAACTTGCCAAGTCGCATAGCGTTTGCGAGTTGCTGTACGGAAATTCCGTTATTTAGGAAAGACGCAGCAAAGTCAAAATAGGAGTCATCGGCACGGTATCCGATGATCAGGTCGTAGGCATTGACGTTGACGCCGAAATTGTCGATCAGATATCGTTTTGCCCGCTGTGCGGTTGGGCTTTTGATAGAAAACAGACGATGCGCTACCAGAACAGCAATCCAGTTCAAAATCGTATAGTCTGGATTGTTCAGATTCAGAATTTTCAGGTATTCCGTATCAAGACTGTAACGATTGACGAAGCCGTTACGCAGAGAGGATACAGCCCATTCTTTGGCGAGTTCCTCGCTTTCCGTGCAGTAGAAGCCCAGTCCGAAGTCATTGTTCTGCTTACCCAACCCAAAGGTTGGAGACTCTACGATCTGTTCGGAGCCATGATATAGGGTAATTTTCTGATTCATCTCCGCATCCTCCTAAGTATCACTGTAAAAATAGTATCACCAAAGTGATATAAAATCAAGTAATATTTGTAGAGAAAAAAGAGAGCATTTCTCGCTTGAAAAATACAGTTTCTTTAGACGAATATTTCCAAGAGAAACATAAAGATAATCAGTTTACAGAATGATATTGAGCATCCATTTTGCCGGTGGTATAATTAAATATAGCTAAGTAGGATATTGCAGAACTGCTGGAAAAATACAAATACTCCGCAGCAAAGCGAAAGAGGAACACCATACCAATATTTAAAAATATTTAAGAGCTTCCGGGTGGTAGTGTGCCACTTAAAACTAACTTGCGACCTAACACACAATCTGACGTTCAAATTGTTTGGATGGATTATTGATATGGGAAGACCGATTTCCAAGAAGACTGTGGAGAGAAAAAATGAATTCGATTCTCGACAGCATAAGAGTAACCTCCGCAACATCTGCGGGACATTTGCTGCTGAGGGTATGGCGATCAGCAAATATACCCGCAGAAACCTTGACCGAATCGCCAGCGGGCAGACCAGCTATCAGCAAGTCCTAGCTGAACTGAGAGAGAAGTACGAAAAGAGAGGATAAGGTCACGTTTTCCGATTGCGGACTTATCGATTTCTTTCTAATGATTAACTATCAGGGATTTGCAGGGTATCGGCATGACCGAGAAGCTGGCACTTCCCACGCTGATTGCGCTCTGCTCGATGGCGCTTGGAAAGCCGACTCTCAGCAGTCTTGCGGTGCTGGGCGAGATCAGTATCGCGGGAACCATGCTCAAGGTGGACGAGCTTGCAAACGCGCTTCAGGTCTGCCTTGATAGTGGTGCAAAGAAGTTGCTGCTGCCGATCACATCGGCGGCTGATCTCGGACTTGTCCCAGCAGATTTGATTGGTTGCTTCAATCTGGTTTTCTATCAGAGCGCAGAGGACGCAGTATATAAGGCATTGGGCGTTGAGTAATTCCGATAAAAAGAGGTGAGACCAATATGCGCTGTCCGTGGTGCGGAAATCCGGCAACAACGCACGGAGATTGGTGGGAGTGCTATTATTGCGGCGACAGCGGAAATTTAAGAAGGACGCCGGTACAACAACCGGCACAGATCACGTTGACGCTTTCCTTTGTCTACCATGTTGATCTACCCGAAACGTGGAGCAATCTGAAAAAGGAATTGAATCAGATTGCGCCTAAAAACGCTTTGCTCTCGCAGCTTCTCGGAAAAGTGCTGCTGCATCACATCTCAGTCGGAATTCATCATGCAAGGACTTTGCCGGACGAAAAGAAGGCGGAGGAACTGCGGACTTTCCTGACTACTACCGCTGACCTGAATCTGGGTGAAAGCACAGAAGAGATCATGCGTGATGCGAGATGCGGCGTTCTGTTCTGCGAAGAAGCAGCTCTTTCCGAAACGGACTGCGGTACGTTCTGGACAGAACTGCTTTCGATGCGCCCCGTGGAAGACTACTATAACCACGTCGATCCGGACGGCTTGGTTGATCTTCTCTCTGAATTATCCTCTGCCTATGCCTACTTCGGCGGGAAAAAGGATGAGGAAATGGGCGAGGCACAGGATCATCAAAACGCGCTGGAAGAAGCCTATAACACCCATTGGCAGAACAAAGTGCTGCTGCATCCGGACGCAGAGCGCGCGAAGCGGCTCTTGGCGCAGGGCAAATTTCCGGATCATGAGGATATTTGCCGTGAAATCCTCTTGGTCGAATATCCGGAGGAAGTCCCGCACGAAAGCGCCCAGGACTTCGATGACTTGTCATGGGACTACATTCTGGATGATGTATTCGCAAGCAACACGGCAAAGGGCATCCAGATGTGGCGGCGGCTTTTGGACATCACGGAGCCGTCTCTGAAAACCGACGCTAAAACTGCCGAAAAACTTCTCCCGGATTGGGATTGGCTGGATTCTCCGAGCCATGATCAAGTGCTGCTACTTTTGACCGCACTGGATGATGAGCGGTTCGCGTCGCAGCTTTTTGAGAGCGCATATATTGGCAGATTGCAGCTTGATGTTTTGAATGCTTGCCGCTCCTGCGGGCAGGAAGCATTGGGGCAGCACTGTCTTGAACTTGCGCTGAAAAATCCATACCTTGAAGAAAACTGGAAGAAGCGGCTCAGCCGTGTATTCACCACAGCGCCATCTTCCAGAACAGCAAAGCCGCGATCTTATAGGGCGACTCGAACACCCACGGGCGGTTTTGGAGACCGCTGCTCTTCCAGTTAAACTATACCCCTGTATGATGATGGTGATGCCTGCGGGACTTGAACCCAGCATTACAAGCTTGAGAGGCTTGCGTCCTAACCAATTAGACGAAGGCACCAGATGGAGATACGGGTCAGATTCGAACCCACGAATAACAGTTTTGCAAGCTGCTCTCTTAAACCTCTTGAGTACCGTATCATGGCTGGGATAGTTGGATTTGAACCAACGGTGCCGGCGTCAAAGGCCGGTGCCTTATCCGCTTGGCCATATCCCATTATTTTGGAGATCCGCGCCGGACTCGAACCGGTCATTGCAGCCGTGAAAGGGCTGTGTCCTAACCATTTAGACGAGCGGACCGTGGGCGGGAAGCTGAACTTCCCGCATTTAGGCAACAGCGTTGTCCGTAATGATAATATCATCAATTCGCACTTGCAGCAGAGCTGCGAGAACGATTAGATTGTCTACCGTCGGCAGCGCAGTCCCATTCTGCCATTTGTAAATGGCTTGTGGGGAATTGAAGCCGAACACAGCTTGCAGATCGTGTACGGTAAGACTTGCCGCCTTGCGCAGCCGAACGATGTTCGCACCGGTGCGCGCTAAGTTGATCGTCGGAAAACCCACCTCAGGCACCTCCTTTCTCTGAATGGTTGGCGTCCGTAGACGCAAAAAAGCCGCTTGTCTGAATCAAGACAAGCGGCTTCAATCGTTCAGGGAAGGAGTCCCGGCAGATTTCTCCACTAGGTTAACAGGTACTCATTCCAATCATGTTCTTCTGCTTATCTTGATATGGGCGTGCTTCGCAGAGGCTATATTCCTCACACTGGAAGGTAGCCTGCCATTCGTTCATATAGAAGATAGCGGAAGAAATGTTCTTCATGGTACGGTGTCCTTTCTGTAAAGTAGTTGTTCTTGGTTTCTAAGCGTACTATAACATATATTTCCGGGGTTGTCATTCAACTTGTAGTTAAAAGTCGAATGTGCACATGTAGAGACTCGGTATTGTTCAAATATTCAGAGAGGCACACTCTAGGATGAACCGATTCATAAGATCAGGGTCGTAATACTTGCCTTTATAATATTCGGCACAAACTCATTCGCCCATATACGCCACGGCACAACGGCAAGGTCGAGCGCAGCCACCGTGAGGACCAGAAGCGTTTCTATTCCTGTCACGACTTCTATTCTCTGGACGATTTTGCAAAGCAGCTCTCTGTCCACAACCGCCGTTCTAACAACTTTCCCATGAGACCGCTCCGTTGGCTTTCTCCTATCGAGTTCGCTGTCCAATATGTTTGACAAACCTACACAGCCGTCACAGACCTATACCGCAGCGTTGCCTGCTGCGCGGGAGCGGTACATACCCACCATCTGCGCTTTGCCGTAACCCCGATCTCCTTTGCAGGCGGTCGGCTCCTCACGCCCATAAGACGCCGGCAAGGCCCATGATCAGGGGCATCGTGATGATACTCAGCAACGTGCTCAGGCAGACCAGCTGCACAGCATAGGTATAGTTACCGTTAAGCCGCTGTGCGTAAACAGCCACATTGGCTCCAATGGGAGCACAGGCCGCAATGAGCAGCGCATAGCGCAGCGAAACAGAGACCCCCGAAAACAGGGAAAGCAGCGCAATGCTCATTAACGGGATCAGCACCAGCCGGACCGCACACACCCAATAGTTGCGGGCAGTAAAGACCATGTCGTGAAAATCGGTCTGAGCAAGATATGCCCCCACGGTAATCATGGCAAGGGGGGCGTTCAGGCCAGACAGCGCCGACAGGCACGAGAGCACGGCGGATGGCAGCGTGACCTTAGAGAAAAACAGAGCAAGGCCGATCAGGAAACCGATCATCAGCGGGTTCAGCAGCGCCTGCCACGGACGTTTGGTTTTCTGTCGGGACAGAAGCCGCTGGCCGTACGTCCACTGCAAGATATTCAGCATGGCGGTAAACCCGGCGCTGAAAAACACCGCCTGTTCGCCAAGCGAGGAGGAAATGAGCGGAATGCCCATGAACCCGGCATTGGAAAACGCCGCCCCAAAGTTTTGCAGCGGTTCTTGATGGAACAGCACTGCCGAAATGGCCATGGAGAGCAGCAGGAGCAGCGCTCCCAGAAACAGCGAAGGAAGCAGCGCCTGCCGGATCTCCGGTCCGTCACTGACACAAAACGATTGGATGATCGCACAGGGAAGCGAAATATAAATGAGCAGATTGGCAAGCGAACGGCTGCCCTCTTTTGTCAGCAGATCAAAGCGAAACAGCAGGCATCCAATGGCAAGATAGAAAAACATAATGCCGATCTGCCGAAGAATGATCAATGCATTGTCCAACGGAAAACTCCTAATTCAAATTACATCGTTACAGCGTACTCCGGCCATCCGGTCAGAACGGGCCATAGTTGATGGCCGTAGCAATAATTAGGAGCACACAGGCTGTGATGACCCAGAGAATGAAGCAGGGCAGGAAGAACTTCATCCACTTCTTATAAGGGATGTGGCACATGGCAATACCGGCCATCAGCTTGGCGCCAGCGGGGGTAACCATATTGGTCAGAGAGTCGCCAAACTGGAATGCCAGCACGTTGACCTGACGGTTGATACCAAGAAGATCGCCCAGCGGAACCATCAGAGGCATCGTCACGGCAGCCTGGCCGGAGCCGGAGGGGATCACACAATTGATGAGATCCTGCACGATGAACATGCCGCAGGCAGCAACGCTCTTCGGCAGGCCGATAAGCAGACGCGCCATGGCGTTGATGATGGTATCGATGATATTGGCGTCGGTAAGGACATTGGTCAAAGCCTTACAGATGCCCATGATGAGGCCGACCCAGACAAGATCCTTCACGCCCTTGACAAACGCATCGCAGATCCGATCGCCGCTCAGACCGCCGATCAGGCCGGAAAGAATGGTGATGATGACAAAGACGGCGCTCATTTCCGTGAGGTAGAAGCCTTCCTTCAGCGTGCCGTAGACCATAACGGCAACGCCGAGCACAAAGACCAGCAGCACGAGCTTGTGGCGCGTGGTCATCGGGGGGATCTCGGAAAGGTCAAGCTCCGTACGATACTGGTTGTCAATATCGTGCATCAGGCTCTTTTCCGGATTTTTCTTGATCTTATTCGCGTACAGGCAGATCCAGACGAGGCTCACGATCTCAAAGACGATGAACACGATCGTGCGGTAGCCCATGCCGGAAAAGACGGGCAGGCCCGCAATGTTCTGCGCAACGCCGACGGTGAAGGCATTCGTCATACCGCCGCAATAGCCGATAGAGGATGCGCCAAGCACCAGAAACGCGGCGACCATGGAGTCAAGGCCAAGCGCAAGGCAGACCGTGTAGATCAGCGGCATGAAGGCAAGGAACTCCTCGCTGCATGCGGCAAAGCAGGACAGCACGCCGAACGAAAGCAGGATCATAATGAGCAGCAGGTTTTCCCGTCCGGCAAAGCGCTTGATAAGATTTTTCAGTCCGATGTCGATCGCGCCGGTGTCCTGAATGACCTGCAGCGAACCGCCGACGATCAGGATGAAGAAAATAAGGCTTGCAGAACCGGAAAGACCCTTGTGGAACGATTTGAACACGTCAAAGGGCTTGATGGGGTTCTGCTCCACGCGGTGATAGCTGTCGGGATCGACCGTCTCGTAGCCGGTGGTCTCATCGGCAATACGGTCAAACGAACCGGCGGGAATGATATAAGTAGCGATCGCAGCAATGAGGAGAAATACGATCAGGATGATCATGGGGTTGACCGCCTTGACCTGCTGCTGTTCAATGGAATTCTTTTTTTTGAACATGATAGTCCTTCTTTCTGTTAAACGATATGAAGAATAAAACATATGGTTGCAGGTATGCCCTTTTTGCGATACCATATCTACAAGTATAGGAATGGAGGTAACCTGCAATGGAATTGCTGCAGCTTCGTTATTTTGCCACCGTGGCAAGAATGGAAAATATCTCTCATGCGGCGGCCTATCACATGATCCCGCAGCCGGCCATGTCCAAAACGATCTCAAAGCTGGAGCGGGAACTGGGCACCGCACTTTTCGACCGCACGAAAAACAGGATCTCCCTTACGCCGGAGGGAGAGATTCTCTTCCAAGGGGTGCAGGCAGCGCTGCTGCATCTTGACAATGCGCTTGAGGCTGTTCAGGAGGAGAAAAAGAGCACGTCTCTCAAAGGAACCGTAAAATGCCTGCTGCTTCAGCACCGGTACAACATGGTGGACTGCATTGCCGCGTTCAAACGGCTCAACCCTGAGGTGCGCTTCCTTCTGTATCAGAATCCAAAAGAGGCGACGGACTATGATTTCTGCATTTCAGCCTTCCCACCAACGGAGAGAGAGGATTTGTGTGTGCCCGTCTTAGAGGAGGAACTGAGAATTGCCGTTTCCCAAAGCAATCCGCTCTCGGGAAAAAAGTCTGCTGCCCTGCCGGAGCTGACAAAGGAGAATTTTCTTTTTCTCTCTCCTGCTTCCAGCCTCTGCCGTATCCTGACGATGCATTGCGAGCAGCAGGGTCTGCATCCGAAAAGCGTTACTTACATAGATGACCTCAGATGTCTTGAAAAATATGTTGCCTGCGACTTTGGGATCTCGGTCGTTCCCACGGTCTCATGGCGCGAGCTGCCGTTTCAGGGTGCGGTTCTGCTGCCGGTGGACGAGGAAAACTTCCGGCGAAAGACGTTCCTGTTCCGCGACAGCATGCGGCCGTTGAGCAATGCGACCCGGTCTTTTCTGGACTACATGCAGCAATATTTCAAGCAGTTCATCTGAGCTGGATCATCGGATCGCAGCGAGCAGCGCTTTAAGATATTCAAAGCAGCGGTAGAGCGAAGGAATATTCATTGCCTCCGCCGGGCCGTGTGCTCCCCAGCGCAGCGGGCCGATGGAGATGGCATCGAGCTGCGGCTTGCGGCGGCAGAAATAGCCGACCTCAAGCCCAACATGGATGGAGAGCACCTCCGGCTCGCTGCCGTTGAGCTGCCGGTAGACATCGACAGCGGTGCTCCGCAGCGCCGACGGCTCGCGGAGCGTCCAGCTCGGATATTGCAGAGAGGTCGCGCAGCTGGCGCCTGTCATTTTGGCAAGCAGAGCGATCCGGTTATAGGAAAAACGCCCCATCTGTTCAGGGAGAGAACGGATATCAAACTTGAAATGCATCCCCGCTTCATCTGTTTTGACCGTCCCGAGGTTGACGGAGGACTCCACCACACCGGGAAACATCTCGTTCATCTGCACGATGCCGTTCGGTGAAAGCGTCAGCCATGCGATGATGCTTTGCGCTTGGGCAGCCTGCGCCGGACACGGGGCATCGGAAAGGCTGACCTCAATGCCGCTGCTGGTGCGGGGATGCTCCTGCCGCATCACCTCCTGCAGCTGCTTGACGGCATCGCGCAGTGCGGGCATATTGGAGGGATCGAGAACGATCTCAGCCGAAGCATCACGGCTGATGGAGGTATAACCGTTGCCGCCATCCACGCGTGAGATCAGAAACGGCACACTGCCGCTCAGCGCCAGCAGGAAACGCCCCATCACAGCGATGGCAGAATCATGCCCCCGGTTGATTTCGCGTCCGGAATGGCCGCCCGCCAGACCGGCGACAGAAATCCTGGCACACACCGAACCGTCCGCCGCCGGCTGATACGTCAGGGGCAGCACGACATCGGCATCCATGCCACCGGAGCTGCTGCACAGGATCTGCGTATCATAGGAGCCGTCCAGATTGATGAAAAGTTCAGATGTAAACGGGAAATCAAACTTGTCCGCACCGCTGAAATCGACTTCCTCCATCGCGGTAAGCGCGACCTCCAGAGCAGGATGCGCGAGAGTGTCGTCCTCCAGGATCGACTGGATCAAGGCAACACCTGCGCCATCGTCGGCACCGAGCGTCGTTTTGCCGCCGGTCGTAATGGTATCGCCCTCGATGATCCACTCAATGGGCTGATGGGCAAAATCAAACGTACCGCCGCCCGGCTGATCGCCCACCATATCAAGATGAGCCTGAAGCATAACCGACGGAGCATTCTCATAGCCCTTGCTGGCAGGCTTGCGGATATAAAGATTATGGTGCGCATCCTGCTCCGCCTGCAGTCCGCGCTCCATTGCCCATGCAAGGATATGGTCGCTCAGGGCTTTTTCATTTCCGCTGACATGCGGGATATGACAGAGCTCATCAAAATGTCGGAATACAGGAGACTCGAGCAATGTGGCCTTACTGTAATTCATTTTTTTACCTCCTCACGCAAAACACTTTATCACATTATAGTAAGAAAGCGCCGCTACGGCAACGACTTTCTGAGATCAGAATAACCGAAATATTTGGCGATAAAAACTACAAAATTAGTCATGCTGAATATACACAGTAAGATATACTTCGCTTTTCGATACATGCACAAGCCGTCAGGATCCCGCACAGTGCCGCGGCTTGAGATATGCCATGATCCGCCTGCGCAGCATGATAATGTACAATAACGGACCTGTTGACAAAGGTAGCGAATACGTCCGTTCTATGGTAGAATAACCATAAGGAGGGATGTAGCATGATGGGACGCCAAAGCAGACAAATGGCAATGGTTTTCGTAGATATAGAGTCACTGATTCCGGAAACTCACCTGCTGCGGAAGATCGAGCGGATGGTATCCTTTGATTTCATCTATGATCTTCTGGCGCCATATTATCCGGCAACAGGCCGTCCATCTGTCGACCCTGTCAGTATGTTCAAAATGCTCTTGATCGGATACCTGTATGGCATCAAATCAGAGCGGCGGTTGGTGGAGGAAGTTCAGCTCAACATCGCCTACCGGTGGTTTTGCGGATTTGAACTGGATGACACGATCCCAAATCACTCCACATTCAGCAAGACCAGAACACGAAAATGGCAGCAGAGCAGCCTTTTTCAGGAGGCCTTCTATGAAATAGTCAAGCAATGCATAGATAGCGGGCTGATCGACGGAGAAGCTATGGCTGCGGATGGAAGCTACATTCCGGTCAACGTATCAAGAGAAAGCTGGATCAATGTAGAAATAGAAGTTGAACAGAGTATGCAAAGCTATCTCGATTCTTTGGATGAAGAGCTTTCCAATCAGCCGGGCTTCAAAAAGCCGCCAACAAAAATTGTAAGGAAGTGCCGTACCACCAGCCAAACAGATCCAGACAGCGGTTATATCAATCACGGCAGCAAACGCGGCATCGGGTATCTGATGGAAGCAACTGTGGACTGCAAACACGGCATTTTAACAGGCGTTGATGTATATCCTGCCAATGAGAAGGAAAGTCTTCTGGTCTTGCGGCATTTGGAACGGCAAATCAATCTTGGTATCCCAATGAGCCGGCTTGCTCTGGATCGCGGATATGAGACGGGCGCTGTTCACCGAGGGCTGGAGCTTCTGGGCATTACCGGATATATCCCCGCAATTCAGTTCTCCAATCCACCTGAGAAATATGGATCCACCACATCGGCAACATCCACAAGTACGCCCGCCGGGAGGACGTGCCGGAGAAGACGATGTTCATCATCACCACCGATGGCTACGAAAACGCCAGCCGCCGCTACGATTACGAGCGAGTGCGCCGTATGATTGAACGGCAGAAGGAGAGATACGGCTGGGAATTCCTGTTCCTCGGCGCAAACATCGACGCAGTCAAGGAGGCGGCACGCTTCGGCATCGGCGCGGACTGCTCGGTGAACTACAAGTGCGACGAGGTTGGCACGGCGCTGAATTACGAGGTCATCAGCGAGGCGGTGTGCAGTGTCCGCGCCGCCCGGCCGCTTAGCGCCGACTGGAAGCGCCGCATCGACGAAGACGTGCAAAGACGTGGGAGATGATAAAATGTACGGAGCGATTTTGGGCGACATCGTGGGCAGCCCCTACGAGTTCGACTGCAACAACTATAAGGCGAAGGATTTCCCCCTGTTCAGCCGCCGTTCCGCCTTCACCGACGATACAGTGATGACGCTGGCGGTGGCAAAGGCGCTGCTCAGCACCCGTGGGCAAGACGATGCCGCCATCAAAGCAGCACTGGTGCGGGAGATGCAGCAACTGGGCCGTGCCTATCCCGACCGGGGCTATGGCACCCATTTTGGCAGCTGGCTCTATGAGGACGACCCGCAGCCCTACCAGAGCTACGGCAACGGCAGCGCCATGCGGGTGTCGTCTGCCGCATGGCTGGCGAAGGACATGGCAGAATCGCTGCATCTGGCGCAGCTCACCGCCGAGGTGACGCATGATCATCCAGAGGGCATCAAGGGCGCACAGGCCACCGCCGCGGCCATCTTTCTCGCCCGCACGGGTCACGACAAAGCGGAAATCAAAGCGTATGTAGAGCGCGAATTCGGCTACGACCTCAGCCGAACCTGCGACGAAATTCGTCCCACCTACCATCATGTAGAGAACTGTCAGGAGACCGTGCCACAGGCTATCACTGCGTTTCTGGAAAGCACAGATTTTGAGGATGCTCTCCGCACGGCGGTGTCCATCGGCGGCGACAGCGACACCCTCGCCGCCATCACCGGCAGCATCGCCGAGGCATTCTATGGCGTGTCGGAAAATCTGAAACAGGAATGCTGTCAGCGGTTGACACCGAAACTGGATGGAATCCTGCTCGAGTGGGAGAAAGCTGCGCTTTGATAGCATATCAAAATGCGAGCAGTTTAAAATCTGCCTCGCTATAAACCTGCTAAAAAGTCAAGCCCTAATTAAAAAAAGTTATCGGCAGAAAAAGAGTATAGCAAAGCAGAGACGGCAAAACGGAACGCTTGGCCGCCCCAAATAAAGCATTGGAGATCTCAGCTCATTCTATTGCCGGCAAGCTGCGGTAGAGCTCTGTGACCTTGCCATAATAGACTCGGAGGAACTTATTCAGGCCCGCCACCATGGCAAGTTTACCGCATTTTCCTTCACTGCGTTTTTTCTCAATGAACGTAAAAATCGGATCGTTTGCCGGTTTGTGCATCACATAGCTCTGCATGACTTCGTACCCGGTCTTACGCAGATAGCGATTTCCCCGCTTGGAGATATGCCGGTTATTCGCGCAGAATTTGCCGGACTGGTACGGCGGCGCATCGATGCCGGCGTATGCGATGAGAGCCCGCTTGCTGTGAAAGCGTCGGACATCTCCGATCTCCGCGATCAGGCGCGGAGCCAGCGTGTCCCCGATGCAGGGCATTTCGCGCACGAGAGAATATTCCGGCAGAGTCTTGGCGAGAGCTTGCATCTGTGTTAAAATAGCGTCACGGGACGCCTCCACTGTGTGGAGGACTCGTATCGCTTCCGTAATGACGATCTGCGTGGATGGTGCATTGGGAAGCACAGGGATACCGTTTTGAGCTGTGGCAAAGATGAGTGCTGCCATACGTTCGCAATTGCGGTATCCCTTTTTTTCCGCCCATTTGCAATAATCCTTCCGAAAGCGCGTTTCTCCCATTTCGAGGATATGAGTGGTGTGACAATACCGCAGGACAAAGTCCGAAAGCTTGTGCCGCCCTGCATGGTCGCTCATGAGCTCCTGCATACCGGGCAAAACCTGGTCACAGATGGCGTTAAAATCGACCTTCGCTTTGATCAGAAGGGAGGTCATCTGGTAATACTGCCGCGCCAGAAGCTGAAGCTCCCGATATGTATCCTCCGGCAGTTTGGTCGGTTGAAGTTCCTGCCAATAGGCCAGACCGTACAAAGCGATCTGCATAGCGTCGATTCGATCGGTCTTCACCTTGCGGATACTTTGTGAGCAAAACCTCTTCATCCGCAGCGAATTGATGACGGAGACGAATATTCCGTTCTCCAACAAAGCAGTCACCACCGGGCAATGGTAGCTGCCGGTGCTTTCCAAAACGGCACGAACCTCTTCGCCGCTGCTGCGCAGCAGCGATACGAGCTCCGACATTCCTTCCCTCGTGTGCTGAACTTCAAACGGAGTGTACACGATCTCTCCCCCTGGCTTCATTCCGCACACGGTGCTTTTTCCTTTGGACACATCGATCCCGATACTGAGCATGGGCATTCCTTCTTTCCTGATAAAATATTGCAATGCTTCCGCACCGGCTTATTACGATTCAATTTGGTTCGTGACGCGCACGCGGCATAGCCGGAGCAACCTGCTCAATCGAATCTTTATAACAAGAGGGCGGAGGACTGTTTACAGCTCGAGCGCTTGGCTCATCAAAGAGACCGTCCATCCATTGCCCTCCCATTATAACAAAAATAAGCATAGTCTCCGAGGCTTCCTATCCGCTTCGGGTGCTATGCTTATTTTGTACCAATCAAAGAGTACGCCGACACACTCGCTTTCTAAAAATAGATTCCATTCTCCGCAGCTTGAGTGGAACGCACTACTCCAATCCCCCTTAAGTCCAGTAGGCTAAGCGTCACTTTTTGCGTCCCTCAAGGAAAACCGACACCGCTGCCGCCAGAATAATTCCATAGCCTATATAGCTCAATATATCAGCTGCCTGATTGAAAATCAGCCATCCCCAAACAGCGGCAAAGACAATCTGGGTATAATCAAATATGGATATCTCGGAGGCGGGCGCATAACGATATGCCGCCGTTACAGAAAACTGGCCCAGACAGGCGAAAACCGCAGCGGCCAACAGGAGGATAAACTGCCGCGCCGTCAAAGGCAACGGATGCAGGAGCATTGACGGCAGGCATACGGCACAGGAAAAGGCTGAGAAGAAAAAAACGATCGTGGTCCCATCCTCCCCCTGCTTGGACAAAACTCGCAGCATGGCGTATGCGATACCGCTGAAGGCGGCGCAGCCAAGCGCCGCAAGCGCTGCATCGTTGCTGAAAATATTTGCCGTAGGTTCGATAACAAAGCATGCGCCTACCAGCGCAAGGAAAATCAGCACATACTGTTTTTGCGTTGCTTTTTCATGCAAAAGCAACGAGGAGACCAGAATAACAAAAAACGGGCTGAGATCAATGAGGATCGTTGCGTCCGAAAGCAGCATTCTGTCCATCGCATAAAAATTGCAGACCACTCCAAGCGTTCCGAATAGGGAACGCGCCAAAAGCGCCGGCAGGTGCGCCTTCTTCACCGTAATGCGCTGCCTGCGCAATAGCAAAATCGTTGAGATCACAAGAATCGCAACAAGGTTGCGGAAGAACGTCTTCTGCATGGCAGGAATATCTCCTGCAAGCCTCGCAAACATATTCATCGTGCTGAAGTTGAACGCTGCCGTAACGATGAAAAAGATTCCCCGTTTCTTATTGTACATGCTTTGCATCATTCTCCCATCTCGAAATAATGGTTTCATCATTTATTTAGCACAGAACAATGCGCATGTCAATTGTCATTTTAAGAAAGCCGATCTGCTTCCCGGCAGATCGGCTTTCCGTTTTATTTGTTCTTATGCGCAAAACGATGGTACACATAGGTTTCTTCTTCGATTGCGCTGAGCTTCGTCATGATCTCGTTTGCCCGCTTGTCCTTGCTGACAATATCCTGCAATAAAATGCTGAAAAAAAGCATTGTCGTGCTATAGGACCCGAAGAAAAGATCCTTGGTTGTCGGCAAGCACAAGACCGGATCGGCGAGGCTGCACAGGGGAGAAAGATCTCTATCGGTAACGCCCATAACGCTGAACTTCTTTGCCTTCAATCGCTCCAGCTTAAAAATCAGATTGTGCGGATACTGCGGATACATCACTGTGAATATTTCGATTTTTTTTGGGTCCATCAATTCGATGCTTTCCCATATAAGGTTGTTCTCATCAATTACCGAGGCATCCTTTCCCAACCGTTTGAGCTGGTAGCAGAAATACTCCACCAGCGTACCGGAGACCCGCGAGGCAAGAAAAATGATGCGCTTGGCATCAATCAATCGTTTGAGCATCGCCTCATAGCTGTGGTTTGCAAATGTTTCTTTCAGCGCATCCAGATTTGCCTTTTCCGCATGGATGATCTGGTCAATGTTATCAAGGCTGGACAGATACTCCTGCTGCGATGCCATTGGCGCCGGGTTGCGCACAAAGGTCCGCATCGCATGCTGAAAGCTGCCGTAGCCGCGGCAGCCAAGCGCATTGCAAAAGCGCGAAACGCTTCCCTGACTGATGCCAACCTCCGCCGCCAATTCATTTGCTGTCATAAAAAGAATATCGCCCATATTCTGGTCGATATAGTTGGCAAGTCTTCCAAAAACAGGCGCCGTGGCAGCAACCTCTCTCATCTTTGCTTTCAGCGTCTCCAGATCGTGAAAGTCCGGAGAAAAATCCGCTAAATAATCCATCTGTTCTCCCTCCATAGTGATCTATTAGATATCATACCCCAATACGATTGATGAAGTCAATAATTTTTTGTTTGCTATTGACATATTTATCAATCCGTGATATAAGAATGATATCTTCAATATTACTCGCAGTTATTAATGAAGAAAATATTTTTTTGGAGGACAGAAAAATGGAAATGATTCATCCCACCCACGATCCTCGACATATGCAGGTAGTGGTGCTGGATGGCGACGATTTCACCATTGAAGAGGTTGTCGCCGTTGCTCGTTACCACGCAAAGGTCGAGTTTGCTCCCGAGTTCATCGAGCGAGTGAATAAGTCCCGCGCTATCATTGATCGCTTTGTTGCAGAAGATCGTCCCGTCTACGGCGTAACGACCGGCTTCGGTGACAATGTAACCAAGCGCGTGACTCCGGAAGACGCTGCCCTCCTGCAGCTCAACATCGCGCGTTCCCACGCCGTTTCCGTAGGCGAACCGCTGAAGGAAGAGCAGGTACGTGCTATCCAGATCGCTCAAATCAACAACAGCGGCCGTGGTGTTTCCGGCGTTTCGATCGAATTGCTCGAAGCGATCCGCGACCTGCTCAATCACAATGTCACGCCCTTTGTTCCCGGCGAAGGCGTCGTCGGCGCACTGTCCACCGAGGGACAGACGACGCTGCCGCTGATTGGCGAAGGCAAGGCCTTCTATCAGGGCAAGCTGATGAGCGGCGCCGAGGCTCTCTCCGCCGCCGGCCTCAAGCCTTATCAGCTCAAGTCCAAGGAAGGGCTGTCACTGCTCAACGGCACGCCGGGTGCAACCGGTCTCGCCTGTCTTGCGACCTATGACGCCATGGAAGCTACCAAGGCCTCCGAAATCATGGCCGCATTCTCTTATGAGACCAACAAGGGCAACATCAAGCACCTCGATCCTCGCCTGCACAGCGTAAAGAACCATTCCGAGCAGCAGGAAAGTGCCGAGAACATTCTCAATCTGCTTAAGGGCAGCGAGATTTCCCAGAAATATGAGGGCTACCGTATGCAGGACGCCTATTCCCTACGCTGTGTGGCACAGATGATGGGCGGAACCAAGCGTGCCATCAAGGAAGCCTACATTTCCGTGACGGAGGAGCTGAACTCCTGCTCTGACAATCCGGTCATCTATCCCACCGGCGACGGCGATGGCGTAGCGCTCATGGGCGGCAACTTCGACCGCGCCTATCTCTGCATCCACATGGACGCCCTCTGCATTGCCATGACTCACCTCGGCAAGCTGGTTGAGCGCCGCACGGACCGCCTGACCAACCGCCATTTCAGCGACTATCCCCCCTTCCTGGTAAAAAATCCGGGCCTCAACAGCGGCTTTATGATCACGCAGTACACCTCCGCCGGCCTTGTTGCCGAAATGAAGGTCCTCTCCCATCCTGTTTCGGTCGATTCCATTCCGACCTCCGCCAACCAGGAGGACCCCGTTTCCTTTGGATTCTACGCCAGCCGCAAGGCATGTGAGGTTGCGAAAAAGCTCGAATATCTCAACGCCATCGAGCTGATGACGCAGGTGCAGGCGATGGACTTCATGGAGGAAGGCGAGCTGAAGCATTCCCCGGTCATTCAGGCCGTGTATGACCTCGTGCGCGCCAAGGTTCCCACGGTGGAAAAGGACCGCCATTTCTATCCCGATATCATGGACATCAATGAGCTGCTCGTCTCCGGCAAGGTCATCGACTGCGCCGAAGAAATCTCCGGCAAGCTGAAGTTCTGATTCACCGCTTTAACCGAAAAAACAAAAAAGGGAGGAACCCCATGGAAAACGGAAACATTTTAGTTCTCAGCGAGCGCCAGATCATGTCTGTCCTGGATATGCCTGCGGCGCTGGAAAGCGTGGAGACCTCTCTGCGCGAAATTGCCGAGGGGCGCTGCATCAATCCCATGAAGCTCCATATGTCTCTGCGTCCCGGAATTCAGGGGTATTTAAACTCAATGCCTTCTTGCCTTCTTGCGCAGGATGTCATGGGAGCAAAGCTTGTCAGCGTCTATAAGGACAACGCCAAAAACTTCGGCCTGCCTGTGACGATGGGCACAATCGTCCTCCATCACCCGGAGAGCGGTCTGCCCTTTGCTGTGCTCGGCGGAACGTATATCACCGCCCTGCGCACCGGAGCGGCGGCCGGTGTGGGCGCAAAATACCTTGCGCGCAAGGATTCCCACGTTCTGCTGCAGATCGGCGCAGGCGCGCAGGGACGAATGGGCGCTGAGGCAATTCTCTGCGCAATGGGCACCGTGGATGAACTGCGCGTGGCAGACATATCGCCGGATGCGCTCAAGTCTTTTGCAGAGGAAATGCAGGAAAAATTTCCGCAGGTGCGCATCGTCCCTTACACCGATTACCGCAAGGCCATCCCTGGTGCGCAGATCATCTGCGCCGGCACGACCTCTCCCCAGCCTTTGCTACGCGGGATGCCGCTTGACAAGGGCGTCACCGTCCTGCTGATCGCCGAGCTTGTAGACGACAGCGATCTGCGGTGGTATGATCGCTGCATCATGGACTTCCCCGAGTGCTTCTGCGACCGAATCAACGATGATCTGCGCGGCTGGTCTGCGCGCACGGGCAGCCCCTTTGAGGAGATTCGCCTCGAAACCTGCAGCGCGTCTCTCGGCGAGGTGATTGCCGGAAAGAAGCCCGGTCGCAGCAGCGACGATGAGCGCATCGTTGTCGGCTACGTCGGCGTCGGCGCCGAAGATGTCCTGACGGCCAAGGTTGCCTATGACCGCGCGATGGCAAAGGGCATCGGCACGCTCGTTGACTTTTCCAACGCCTAACGTTTCTCCTGCCCGTACTCAGAAGCTGTTTTATCCCCGTAACTGTATACAATCCCCCTTGCTTCAATGGCATACTCCGCCACAGAAATTGTGTAATATTTAAGGAGGAAAACATGAGTAAAACCGTATTGATCATTTTGAGTACCGTTTTGGTTCTCGGTCTCACGCTTCTTGTCACAAACATCCTCAGCAGAAGAAAGAAAACCGATCTGGCCGACTGGGAGGTCGGCGGTCGTGATCTCCCGTACTACGTTGTCATCGGCACTCAGTTTGCCACCGCAATGGGCGGCGGCGTTCTGGTCGGTCATGTCGGCAACGCCTATAACTTCGGCTTGTCCATTCTGTTCTATGGCTTGTTCAGCTCTTCCACGCTGCTGTTCATCGCGCTGATTGCAAAATGGCTGCGCCGCAACAACTTTGTCACCGTGCCTGACGTTGTGCAGTCGTTCCGCGGCCGCAACAAGGCCATCAGTATTTTTGCCGGTGTGATGTCCGCCGTCATTCCCTTTGGCTGGTGCATCTCCAACCTCAGCGCCTTCGCCAAGCTCTACACCCGCATGACCGGCATTCCCATGAATGTGCTGATTACTTGTCTTGCAATTGCCTGCATCGCCTTCGTTCTCCCCGCAGGCCTCAAGACCGTTGCCTGGACGGACTTTATCTTCGGCATTGTCATTGTCATTGGCGGCGTGTTCGTCACAATGAAGAGCCTTGATATGGCGGGCGGTTTTTCCAACGTCGTTGAGGTCCTGCCCCCCGAGATCATGAGCTTTCCGAAGGGCCTCTTTGCCGTCGGCGGATTCACTCTGCTCAGCTGGTTCCTCTCCCTCGTTCCCGGCGGTATCACCAACCAGATGTATTTCCAGCGCGTCTTCGCCATCCGCGACGAAAAGCGCATTGTGCCCACGCTGCTGATCTCTGTTGTTCTGGTGTTCCTTACTGATGTGTGGGCCTTCTTCATGGGCACCTCTATCCGCGCGCAGAACCCGGACCTTGCCGGCGAAATGGCGACCGGCTGGCTGCTTGACCAGCTTCCCATCTGGTTTATCGTCATCTTTGCAGGCATGATCACCTGCACCATTCTCTCGACCATCAGCTCCGGCATCCAGAGCACGGTCGTCAACATCACTCGCGACTGCTACGGCGCGCTCAATCCCGAGGCGGCCAAGGACGGCGCCAAGATGATGAGAGTCTCCCGTACGCTGACGGTCATTCTGATTGCCTTTGCCGCAATCAGTGCCATGTTCATCCCCAGCGTGCTCAACACGCTCGTCTATACTTACTCCTATTCCGCAGCCTCTATGCTGATGCCGGTCTACGGCGCTTATATCTTCCGCAAGAAGGATTTCTGCACCAATCAGGGCATCCTTGCCTCCATGGTCGGCGGCACCGTCGTGTGCATCATCTGCCAGATCATCGGCACGCCCATTCCGTTCGTTGCCTACGGTCTGGTCGCCTCGATCATCTGCTTCTTCGTTGTCGGCTATCTCACCCGCACTCCGGTCAAGGCAGACTAATTCCCTCAGGAAACAGCTTCTGACGAATCATCGATTTTTTCATCTCTCTCATGGCAGGGGGGAGAGGCAGCTGGGTACTGCCTCTCCCCCCTGCTCTTTTAAATCGCCAGATTTTACAACATTCAACGCCTGAAAAAGAAAGGACTACGTATGAAAGAACATTGGGCCATCATCGGCGGCGGAAACGGCGGGCAGGCATTTGCCGCCTACCTCTCAATAGAAGGTCTCGATATCACTCTTTATGATATCTTTCCTCAGACGGTAGACGCTATCAACAAACAGGGCGGCATTCATCTTGACGGCAGCGCAAAGAACTTCGGCTTCGGCAAGATTCTCTTTGCGAGCACTGATATGGAAGAGGTCATCAGCAACGCCTCTGTCATCCTCGTCGTGCTCCCCTCGATCTACCACAACAGCATTGCACAGAAAATCGCTCCGTTGCTCAAGGACGGTCAAATTGTGATTCTGAATCCCATCACTCCGCTCGGTACAATCGACTTTCAGAATACGCTGACGAAAAGCGGCTGCACAGCAGACATCGTGCTTGCCGGCACCAACACGCTGCTGTTCGCCTGCCGCGCCGTACAGCCCGGACACGTGCACGTAAGCGGGCAGAAAAAGGACATTCTCATCTCGGCATATCCCAGCAGAAAAAACAGCGTTGTTCTTGCTGCGATTCAGCGTTACCTCCCCGAATACAGGATGGCTCCTGACATTTTGATGGTTTCTTTGGACAATCTCAATTTCGAATTTCATCCGGGTCCAACCCTTTTATACACGGCAATGATCGAAAACGGGATTGACTTTGAATACTACTCCGACTTTACACCCAGTCAGGCACGCTTGATTGAAGCAATCGATCAGGAGCGACTTGCCCTTTGCCGCGCATACGGAGTTAAGGTGCGCGATGTTGCGCAGACCTTCCATGACGAGTACGGGTACGAGGGTACGTTGTATGAGATGATTAAGCACGCCGATGTCTACAAGGGAATCAAGGGCCCCAGCGCCTTGAACAGCCGCTTTTTGACAGAAGACATTCCCTACTCCCTGCGCGCCATACAAACCCTTGCTCAAATCGCCAACATTTCCACGCCGGCAATCGACACCGTCGTGAACCTTGCCTACATTCTTCTGGGCGATGATCTGGATGATGGCAGAACACTCTCCCAACTCGGTTTCAACAGCAGCACAACCGTCAGCGACCTGCTGGAACTCTGCCGATAAGGGATAAGGCTCTGATTCTCACTTTTTCAGCCCGATTTTTCCTTGACAATTGTTGGGGCAAACTTCATAGTAACTATAGGCGAAAGCCGAATCTCGCGGCTTTCCGGTGAGGTCCACACCGTAAGTGTGGCCTCAGGCATTCATGGACCCCGTAGGGCATTATGACCACCCTGTACGCAGGAAGTTCCATGAAGGTCGACAGTTTTTGGCGCTGTACCGGCAGCGCGGGTGTGTACCCTTCCGTCGAAAGCGGAAAGGACACAAATGAACGACAACGTCGTTATCGTCTACAATGGTGAGCAAGTATCGGTGCCAAGGGAGGTCGCAGACTTCCTCGAGCAGGATCGAAAACGGGAACAGGCGCAGGAGAAGCAGGACGCAAGGCACCTGAGTAAAAGTGAGTTTGAAACGGTGCTGCCCGGCTCGGAATGCGTCAGGCGTCCCGTGGAGGATGCGGCGCTCAGGAACCTCCAGCTTGAAAATCTGCGGAAGGCCATTGCAGAACTGGACGTGCAAGGTCAAAACCTGCTCTCCCTCCGATACAGCGGTGAGCTGACGATGGATGAGATTGGCCAGATCTACGGCATCTCCAGAATGGCGGTATCAAAGCGACTAAAAAAGCTGCACGAAAAGCTGGGAAGCTCTGTCTCATGACAGGGCTTCCCAGCTTTTTTGAAAAATTTTCTGTTTTCCGGTTTACAAATGCACGCTGAGTGTCCTTATCAGTGAGAGACAAATTTTCCGACTGAGTTGGCCGCAGTCACGATTGTCTCACTTGATCACAAGGAGCGTGTATGACCATGAATCCATTCGAACAAAATGAACATCTGCTACATTTCCTGACATCCCAAGTCGAGCGAGAGGTCATTGACTACATCTGCCAGGAGATGCAGCACGACGCACCGGACAGTATTCCGACCGAAGAAGAACTGTTCGCCTTCTTCCAATCGCCGGACGAACCGACCAAATTGGACGCCTACCAACAGATGCTGGCGACCGATAAGCTGCTGGAATACGCGGAGATCAGTCTGCGCACCCTCTGCGACCTGATCCGCTACCAGCAGCTCAAGGAGTTTGGTATCGTCCATTCCGCAAAGGAGTTCATCCATCTCTTCCACCCCAACGAACAGGAGGACACCCCATGAATCAGTTTCCCAGCAAAAACTATTTCACCATGCCGAATGAAATTTTCTCGCTCGGATTGGATGCAAGCGAGATCGCAGTGTATGCCTATCTTCGCTGTCTTGAAAACCGACGCACCTATCAGTGCTGGCCGAGCTACACCACGATCGGCAATGCCGTTGGCCGCGCAAAGAATACGGTCATGCGATATGTCGACGCGCTCGCGGAGAAAGGTCTCATCTATACCGAGCCGACCTCTGTCCTGATGCGTTCCGGCATCAAGAAGAACGGTAACCTACGCTATACTCTCAGGCCAATTCGTGAAGCGGTAGAAATTTTTCACGCGCGCCAACTATCTGCGGTCGAACGCGCAACGGAACGACAGCAAATTCAACGCAAGCTGTCCGCGATGGATCTGCTACCTGGCGCATGAGGAAAGGACGAACGCCATGAAGCATTCCGCCTACACAAGCTATGATGATCTGCCGCTGATGCTCTCCGTCGCGGAGGTCGCTGCGGTGCTCGGGATCTCCCGTGCCGGTGCCTATTGAGTTGGCACACAGCGACGGATTCCCCGCGCTCAAAATCGGCAGCCGGATCGTTGTTCCAAAGGATAAGTTTCTCGCATGGATCGACGCAAACAGCGGTCCCAAAAACGCACCGCTGTAACTAAAGAAGAATCCCTTACACCGCCGCCACAACTCACACCACAAACAAAATCACAACAGTCACGTTAACAAATTTTTCTCTCTGCCCTTCGTCGCAGTGATAACGAACCGCGAAGCTTACCAGTGCAGCGCAAGAAGCAGCAGTGGAGCAGCGCGACCCTGCGGGGCCGCGGCGCCTCGGAACGGAGACGCGCACAGTGCGCGTCTCCGTTCCGAAGGCTCTCTGCTTCTCTCCGACGTTCCCTCGGTCCATGCAAAGATGGCAAAGAATGCTCTTCTGACCGCTGCGCGCGCAGAGGTTCCGGACCGCGCAGCGCACGATGAGGGTAGTGATAGCACCCACCATCTGAATACACCCTGTTTACCCGTGTGAGCCGCTGTGTGCGCGGTTCGGGGCCG
>OHDT01000467.1_pt1 | contig 25276 bp, 20 predicted proteins | sample 1567061 | NCBI WGS metagenome assembly OHDT01 (sample SAMEA3879506, study PRJEB24766) | human gut metagenome | biome: human-associated habitat; feature: feces | place: USA | collected 1985/1987
CATATAGCTAAACTTTAGCTAAAACGTATGCGGGATTTAGTACAACGAGCGTTTCCCTTAATGGGAACGGCAGTTTCTCCTAATGGGAACGAAATAGGGTGACTTATACTAAAACTTGCAAGTTTCTTGTCGAAGTGTACACCTGCCAGTTGAGCCAGATGGAGTGCTGCTTCCTGGGAATTGTAGAAGGCAATTATTTTTTATTCAACAGAATTGGGGTAAATCTGGTAAGTAAGCATTATCTTTGTGGGCGCCAAGATCGCAAAGATAGTAATGATTAAGATGAAAGTGATATGACATCAGGAACTAATCGTGCGGAATATAAGCGGCATCTTGCCGATGATTTGGAAAGAGAGGTTATAGCTTTTTAAAATTATCTTGTGTGGGATTATATATTGGTATTTATAAAAATGGAACTTCTATTGCATAAAAAAGTACCCCGCAAGTCACCCCGCAAGTGAGATAACTGACCAGAGTATTGGATAGAGAAAGGAAAATTACTTAAAAAGTCACTTTAACATATAAGAAGATTATGATAGAAATTACTGATGCCGCCTTGCGCAAAGCAGCAGGCGAGGGGATGGATACTTTTATTCAGGTATTTACCGACAGATATAAAGAAGTGATAGGTGGTGAACTAACCGCTGAATCCATGCCATTACTGACAGGTGAGCAGCACACTTTACTTGCATACCAGATCTTTCGTGATGAAGTAATGGATGGTGGCTTCTGCCAGTTGATACAGAATGGGTATGGTGGTTATATTTTTGCCAATCCGTTTGCTAAAGTGATGCGTTTGTGGGGAGCAGAAGATTTCGGTAAACTGGTATATAGAGCTAAAAAGATTTATGATGCCCATCGTGAAGATCTGGAAAGGGAACGCACTGATGATGAATTCATGGCTATGTACGAGCAATATGAAGCTTTCGATGAACTGGAAGAAGAATTTTTGGAAAAAGAGGAAGGAATCACAGCTATGGTAGCCAGTTATGTAGATGAACATCTGGAACTGTTTGCTAAAATCGTCTGACAAGAGAGTTTTTGGGCAATCTTGTCTGCACACCTACATCCATGTGCCTGAAACCCTTTGCTGATAGGAGGGGGAGGTATGTGTAGGTAAGCTGAAAAAGTGGTGTAGATAAACTGTTTATCTACACCACTTTTTGTAGAATATTTACAAAAAAAAAGACTTATCTTCTTGTCTGACAGTTGATAATTCGATAAATGCTGAATAGAGGTATTTTGTGTGAAAAAGTAGCGTTTTTGGGTCTTATTATCTCTAATGTAGGGCTTTCTTCCTCTCAAAATCGTATTTTCCCTCTTTCTTCCTTAGGATTTATCCGTAAATGACTAAAGAAAGATCTCTTTTCCTTTACTTCTAAAAGTACATACCCTTAATTTAAAATGTGGTTAGGTCTAAACTAAAACTCTATCCCCCAATTGTGGACCCGTTGGTTTCCATCTGTGGGCTATCCGTTTTTTAATTGTGGGCTGAATAGCCCGCAATTGGAAAACAAAGATTAGAATAAGGCATAGTGATAAAAAGGTTAAAGCAAAGTAATGTTTTACTTTAACTTTATTGCTATTTATCTGCTGTTGGGAAGATGTTCGCCACAAGTACACTGTTTGGTTGTTACACTTTTCCTTTCTCTGATATTACGTTGTTTGTGAATTGATGTTAAATAGGAGGCAAGGGGTGCAGTATTTAGATTCATATTTCATTTACTCTTAAAAACAATGAAAAAACGAGGAGAGTGCTATGCAACTCGATTCTTTTATCTAAATTTGCAAACTCTAATATTTATAGAACAATGAAAATGGCTAAATTTAAAATCTGGATGGTTGCCCTTACCTTAATAATGGGTGTTTCTTTATCTTCATGCTTAAATGGCGAAAGTGATCCTATATATAGTGATGCTTTTCCTGTTAAGTGTGTGAATTTCTATCCTCCCACTTTTCAGACTATTAATGGACAAAAATTAGTTTTATCAGGTTCCTCTACAGCATCTTTTAATATGGGAGAACTTTATATGCTATATTTCCAATTTAATACGGAAGAACAATCAGTTGATGCACCTTCTATAAATGTAACAGTTTGGAATGGCATTGAACCGATTGCCTTAAATGCAAAGAATTCTGAAGGACCAACCGGTATTTCTGAATCTACCAAAGCAAACTCGGCTCTATACGCTTTTTCTGGTATTGTATCTTCCTCGACAGGGAGCCGGAATATAGATCCGGCTGTTATCTTTGATAATGAATATTTGTATGTAACCCCTGTATATTGGGTAAAACAGGAAACTGGCGATGAAAAGCAAAAAGAAGAGTTAGCAAAACATGCTTTTGTACTTACTTATGATTTAGAAAGTATTAAGCAGGGAGATGAAGAACTTGTTTTGACTCTTAATCATGTAATTACAGAAACAAGTGAGGAGGAGGTTAAACGCGATGCATATACTTCCACGATTAAGGCATATCCATTAACTTCTGCACTGTATGCATTTCAATCTAAAGCGGGACAGAAGCCGACTAAGATTAAGTTGGTAGGTCAGGTCAATACTTCGAAGAATTCTTTGGAAGGAGCTACTGAACAAGTGTGGGAATATACAGTTAAATAATTTGGATTATAAAGCATTATTCCATATAGCAATGTTACTGATTTCCTCTCCGGCCAAGGCCTGGGAGGAAATTCGTTTGGAAGAGGATAGGCGAAAAGTATTTACTGCTTTTGTCTATCCTATGATTGGTTTATGTGGATTGTCTGTCTTCATCGGTTCTTTGCTGGCGAAGGGATGGGGCGGTCCCGAGAGTTTTCAATATGCCATGACGCAATGTTGTGCGGTGGCAGTATCCCTGTTTGGAGGATATTTCTTGGCGGCGTATCTCATAAATGGGATGCGCGTTAAAATGTTTATGATGGACAGTGACATGCCGTTGACGCAACAGTTTGCGGGCTATGCGCTGGTTGTTCTTTTCTTGCTCCAGATTATTATCGGCATATTGCCGGACTTTAATATCATCGGATTGCTGTTGCAGTTCTATATTGTGTATGTGGTGTGGGAGGGGGCTTCCACGTTGATGAAAGTAGAAGAAAAAGACCGGTTACGGTTTACAATCATTTCTTCCATCCTACTGATTGCCTGTCCTATGCTCATCCAGTTGATATTCAACAAGCTGACGATGGTGCTTAATTAACGTTTGAAATCATGAAACAAGCTCCTGTTAATATAAAAAATAAGCGCGCTACATTCGATTACGAATTGGTAGACACTTATACCGCGGGCATTGTGCTCACGGGTACGGAAATTAAATCGATCCGCATGGGTAAAGCAAGCCTTGTGGATACCTTCTGTTACTTTGCCAATGGTGAGTTGTGGGTGAAGAATATGCATATTTCCGAATACTTCTACGGTTCGTATAATAACCATTCGGCACGCAGGGAGCGCAAACTCTTACTTACTAAAAAAGAACTTGATAAACTGGCGCGTGGAGCAAAAGATCCCGGTTTTACAATGGTTCCCATTCGTATGTTTATTAATGAAAAAGGGCTTGCCAAAGTGGTGGTAGCCCTTGCTAAAGGTAAAAAGCAGTACGACAAGCGCGAAGCGTTGAAAGAGAAAGATGATAAACGCGATATGGCGCGGATGTTTAAGAGATGATTGTTTAACGTGGTAATGTGATAAAGTGATAATGTGATAGAGTAATATCACTTTACCACTTTATCACATTACCATTCTATCACTGAATACAAATGGTTTCTATTGAAAAGTTGGTGCGTGAGCGCATCCTTATTTTAGACGGTGCTATGGGCACCATGATACAACGGTACAACTTGACGGAGGAAGACTTCAGGGGGGAGCGCTTTGCTGACATCCCCGGGCAGATGAAAGGAAACAATGATTTGCTTTGCCTGACGCGCCCTGATGTGATACAGGATATACACCGTAAATATCTTATGGCAGGTGCCGATATCATTGAAACCAATACGTTTAGTTCTACCAGTGTCAGTATGGCCGATTATCATGTGCAGGAATATGTACGTGAGATGAATCTGGCTGCCGTTAAACTGGCACGTGAAGTAGCTGATGAATTTTCTACACCTGATAAACCACGTTTTGTAGCCGGCTCTATCGGACCTACCAATAAGACTTGCTCCATGAGTCCCGATGTGAATAATCCGGCTATGCGTGCGCTGACTTACGATGAACTTGCCGATGCCTATCGGGAACAGATGCAAGCTTTGCTGGAAGGTGGAGTGGATGCTCTGTTGATAGAAACCATATTCGATACATTGAATGCCAAAGCAGCTATCTTTGCTGCGGAAAAGGCGATGGAGGCTACAGGCGTTCAAGTTCCTGTTATGCTGTCCGTTACCGTATCCGATACAGGAGGACGTACTCTGTCGGGACAGACTTTGGAGGCTTTTCTTGCCTCGGTTCAGCATGCCAATATCTTTTCGGTAGGCTTGAACTGCTCGTTTGGCGCCCGCCAGCTGAAACCTTTTCTGGAACAGCTTGCTGCCCGTGCTCCTTATTATATCAGTGCATATCCCAATGCGGGGTTGCCCAACAGCCTGGGACAATATGACCAAACGCCTGCCGATATGGCGCATGAAGTGAAAGAGTATATTCAGGAAGGGTTGATAAACATCATTGGCGGTTGCTGTGGTACGACCGATGCATACATCGCCGAATATCCTGCCTTGATAGCCGGTGCTGCTCCCCATGTTCCTGCTCCGAAACCCGAAAGTCTTTGGCTTTCCGGCCTGGAATTGCTGGAAGTGACTCCTGAGAAGAACTTTATCAATGTGGGAGAACGCTGCAATGTGGCCGGTTCCCGCAAGTTCCTGCGTCTGGTTAATGAAAAGAAATACGATGAAGCCCTCAGCATTGCCCGTCAGCAAGTAGAAGACGGGGCGCAGGTGGTGGATGTAAATATGGACGACGGCCTGCTGGATGCACAGGCTGAAATGACTACTTTTCTCAATCTGATTGCTTCTGAGCCTGAGATTGCCCGTGTTCCTGTGATGATTGACTCCTCTAAATGGGAGGTAATCGTTGCCGGATTGAAATGTCTGCAAGGAAAGTCCATCGTGAATTCAATCTCTCTGAAAGAGGGAGAAGAAAAGTTTCTGGAACATGCCCGCACGATCAGGCAATATGGTGCGGCTACCGTAGTAATGGCTTTTGATGAAAAAGGACAGGCGGATACATACGAGCGTAAGATTGAAGTGTGTGCCCGTGCTTATCAGCTTTTGGTTAAAAAAGTGGGCTTTAATCCTCATGATATTATCTTTGACCCTAACGTCCTTGCCGTAGCTACGGGTATGGATGAACATAATAATTATGCTGTAGACTTCATCCGGGCTACCGGTTGGATACGTAAGAATCTGCCGGGTGCGCATGTCAGTGGTGGCGTTAGCAATCTTTCATTCTCTTTCCGCGGCAACAATTATATCCGTGAAGCCATGCATGCGGTGTTCCTTTATCATGCCATCCGTGAAGGAATGGATATGGGAATCGTAAATCCGGCTACGGCTGTACTTTATACCGACATCCCTGCCGATATACTGGAACGTATAGAGGATGTGGTTTTAAACCGTCGTCCCGATGCTGCCGAACGCCTGATAGAAACTGCTGAACAACTGAAAGCAGCTGCCGAACAACAGAAAGGTAATGCCACTGATAAACAAGTTGCCCCTCTTTCATGGCGTAATGGAACAAGTGTGGAAGAACGTTTGAAACATGCTTTGACAAAAGGAATTGGTGACTATCTGGAGGAAGACTTGGCAGAAGCCCTGAAGCTTTATTCGAAAGCTGTGGATATCATCGAAGGTCCTTTAATGTCAGGTATGAACTATGTAGGTGAGCTCTTTGGCGCCGGAAAAATGTTTTTGCCCCAGGTGGTGAAAACAGCCCGTACCATGAAGAAAGCCGTTGCCATTCTTCAGCCTGTAATTGAAGCGGAAAAACAAGAAGGCTCCACCTCCGCCGGAAAAGTCCTGCTTGCCACGGTGAAAGGTGATGTGCATGATATAGGCAAAAATATCGTTTCTGTGGTCATGGCCTGCAATGGTTATGAGATTATAGACCTTGGTGTGATGGTACCTGCCGAAACGATTGTTCAGCGTGCCTTGGAAGAAAAGGTGGATATGATTGGACTCAGTGGTCTGATAACCCCGTCATTGGAAGAAATGGTACACGTGGCTATGGAACTGGAAAAGGTAGGTGCCGATATTCCTTTATTGATAGGTGGCGCTACTACCTCTCAACTGCATACAGCATTGAAAATAGCTCCTGTCTATCATGCTCCTGTAGTTCATCTGAAAGATGCTTCGCAGAATGCAACAATAGCCGCCCGCTTGATGAATCCGAAAGCCAAAGAAGAATTAAAAGAAAAATTAAGTTCAGAATATCAACGGTTGCGTGAAAAGAGCGTTACGCAAGCACCGAAGACTGTTTCGTTGGAGGAGGCGCAGAAGAATAAGCTGAACCTTTTTTAGTTACGAGCTACATGCTACAAGCTACGAGTTGCTGCGCTATGTATGTAGGAAAGGGGCAAATTTGCTCTAAACTATTATACCGAAAGGAACTTGTAGCTCGTAACTCGTGTAGCCCGTAGCTCATTCACTTCTTTATCTTCTTCTTATACGTCTCATACCTCCCCATAATATCCCTCACAAAGTTATATGTCTCTATTCCACGGAAGTATCCGTTTTTGCAGACAGGGTCGGTGAAGTATTCTTCATTGCTTTTCAATAAGATGAAGTTTTCTACATTGTCTTTCCAGACATACTTGTTCTTTCCATATTTCTCAGCCAGTGCCATTGCATCCTGTACGTGGCCGATACCCGAATTGTAGGAAGCAAGTACGAAGTTGAGCCGCTCCTCTTTCGGTACTGAAGAGAAACTTTTACTGGTAGCATTGATATATTTTATGGCAGCTTTCACACTCTCTTCCGGATTCTGTTCTTTTCCTTCGGGCATTCCCATTGCACGTGCTGTAGCAGGCATCAGTTGCATTAGCCCTTTGGCACCGGCCCATGAAACGGCAGTCGTATCAAAGTTCGACTCCGTATACGCCAGAGAAGCAAGTAATCGCCAGTCCCAGTCTATTTCCGAAGCATACTTTTTGAATAATTCGTCGAAGTGCGAGATTTTTCCCTCACGAAGAGAAAGGATAGAAGTGTGTGGAGTTGCCTTGCTGATCTCAAAATATCTCTTCATACTGGCAGTGTAGGCGGGAGAAGTCATATTCTCTTCATGCCATTTATTAGCGGCTGCTGCCAGTTCCGGACTATCCTTGCGCACTGCCCAAGAAGCCCTTTGGTCGAAACTGATGGATAATTTAATATTCAGGTTGGGGTAATACGTAGTGTTAAGTCTGGCTACGTCATTATCGGCTACCGTATAAGGAATCTTGCCCTGGGATACTTGTGTGATGAGATCTTCTACTGAAATGCTGTCATTTGTCACTTTGTGGATATGGATGCCGCCACCGAGTTCTTTATCCAGATTTACCAAACGGTCGTAATATTTCCCGGGCTTTACATATACATCTTTACCTATCAGTTCTGTTACATCCGTCAGCGGTTTTGTCTTCCCACCTGCGCGTTGCACAATAACCTGGTGTGTGATGACCTCTTCACCGCAATAGATCAGACTATCTTTTAATTCCTTCGTGATGGGGACATTGTAGGCAATGATGTCTCCTTCGCCTGCCAGTAACTTTTTTATAAGTCCCTGTACATTCCTTGCCACCACTACGCGCAGTTTCACCCCGAGACTTTTGGCAAACTGTTCACTCAACTCGTACTGGAACCCCATTTCCTGGCCACGATAGTTGAAGTAAGAAGTAGAACTGTATAGCGTCAGTACAACGAGTTCACCGCTATCTTTTATCTGTTGCAAATCGCCCACAGCCTCATCGGGCATGGAACCATGCCGTTTATTTCCGCACCCCGACAGGCAGCACAGACATAGCAAGAATATTAAGATACTTCTATTCATTCAAATATATAAATAACTGAGACGCCTCAGTTGTTCATTTATCAGAGATGCTTCTTTATATACATCGTCAGAATATCGATTGCCACCTGATTATTTCCTCCTTCGGGTATAATCAGGTCCGCATATCGTTTGCACGGTTCGATGAATTGCAGGTGCATAGGCTTCAAGATACGGGTATACCGCTCCATAACCGCTTCTGCCGTACGTCCACGCTCCACTACATCCCGTTGTATGACACGAATCAGACGTTCGTCCGGATCAGCATCCACAAAGATTTTGAGGTCCATCATGCTGCGCAGTTTCTTGTCGCACAGGGCAAGAATCCCTTCAATAATCACTACTTCCCGTGGCTCGATATGAATCGTTTCGGGCTCTCGTGTACAAGTAAGGTACGAGTAGGTGGGTTGTTCAATGCTTTTTCCTTCACGCAGCATGGCTACATGTTTAGATAAAAGACTCCACTCGAAGGCATCCGGGTGGTCAAAGTTGATGTTCTGTCGTTCTTCTACAGGTACATGGCTACTGTCCTTATAGTAAGAGTCTTGCGGTAACAGTACCACTTCACCTGCCGGCAGGCTTTCAATGATTTTACGTACGACGGTGGTTTTTCCCGAGCCAGTTCCGCCTGCAATTCCTATTATTAACATCCGTTTAAGTGTATATTTAAAACAAAACGAGTATTTTTGCGGTTAATATTAATCGCTTCGGTTGACAAATATATAGATAAATCATTAAAATTGCAAAGTTATGGTCAAACACATTGTATTATTTAAATTAAAAGACGAAGCTCCGGCTGACAAAAAGCTGACAGCAATGAAAGAATTCAAGGCCGCTATCGAGGCTTTACCAGCTAAAATATCTGTTATACGTAAGATAGAAGTTGGACTCAATATGAATCCCGGCGAAACTTGGAGCATTGCCCTCTACAGCGAATTTGATACGCTGGACGACGTGAAATTTTATGCTACTCATCCCGAGCATGTGGCAGCAGGCAAGCTGATTGCTGATGTAAAGGAGAATCGCGCTTGTGTTGACTACGAAACAATTGACAGTTGACAATTCGTAATTTGTAATTCGTAACTCGTAATTAAAATCATTGTATGAAGAAAATATTATCCATTTGTCTGTTGCTGATTGCTGTCGTGGCACAAGCGCAGATACAGGAGCCCGTCAAGTTTAAGTCGGAACTGAAGACGCTTGCAGCGGGAGAGGCGGAAATTGTATTTACCGCTACTATCGATAAGGGTTGGCACGTATATTCTACCGACCTGGGTGACGGTGGTCCTATCTCGGCTACCTTCAATGTAGAGAAGATATCCGGTGCTACAGTTGTAGGAAAGTTGCAGCCGAAAGGAAAAGAAATAGCTTCTTATGATAAGTTGTTCGAGATGAACGTACGCTATTTTGAGTCCACGGCACAATTTGTTCAGAAACTGAAGCTCACAGGAGGAGATTATAAGATAGAAGGTTTTCTGGAATTCGGTGCTTGTAATGATGAAAACTGTTTGCCTCCTACGCAGGTAGAGTTTAATTTCTCAGGTAAAGCAGAAGCCGCTAAAGGTGCAGCAGCCGCAACTCCTGCTGAAAAGGTAACAGCTCCGACAGAGGAAACGAAACCGGAAACTCAGCTTGCTTCTCAAACTGAAACACCAGCTGATACAGCTTCCACTGGTATAATAGGTGGTGCAGATGGTCCGACGGATATAAATGTGGCAGGCAATATTGACTTGTGGAAACCTGTCATCAATGATCTGCAATCTTATGGTGAAGCCACTTCACAGGACGATATGTCATGGATTTATATCTTTATCACCGGATTCCTCGGTGGACTGCTGGCATTGTTCACGCCTTGTGTGTGGCCTATTATCCCTATGACTGTAAGTTTCTTCCTGAAACGTTCCAAAGATAAAAAGAAAGGTATTCGAGATGCCTGGACGTATGGCGCTTCTATCGTGGTGATTTACGTAACTTTAGGTTTGGCCATTACGTTGATCTTCGGTGCCAGTGCACTGAATGCACTTTCCACGAATGCCGTGTTCAATATCCTTTTCTGTCTGATGCTGGTTGTGTTTGCAGCTTCTTTCTTCGGAGCTTTCGAACTGACGTTACCTTCTAAATGGAGCAACGCAGTAGATAGTAAGGCAGAAGCAACAGGCGGTTTGCTCAGTATCTTCCTGATGGCATTCACGCTTTCACTGGTGTCTTTCTCTTGTACAGGTCCTATTATCGGTTTTTTGCTGGTACAGGTATCTACAACAGGCAGCGTGATAGCTCCGGCTATCGGTATGCTCGGTTTTGCTATTGCTTTGGCATTGCCGTTCACACTGTTCGCCCTGTTCCCGTCCTGGTTGAAGTCTATGCCGAAATCAGGCGGTTGGATGAATGTCATAAAGGTTACTCTCGGTTTCCTGGAACTGGCTTTCGCTCTAAAGTTCCTCTCTGTAGCCGACTTGGCTTATGGCTGGCGCATTCTCGACCGCGAAACGTTCCTGGCATTGTGGATTGTTCTGTTTGCTTTACTGGGCTTCTACCTGTTGGGCAAGATCAAATTCCCGCACGATGATGACAATACGAAAGTGGGAGTGGGCCGCTTCTTTATGGCACTTTTCTCACTGGCATTTGCCGTATATATGGTTCCCGGTTTGTGGGGGGCTCCGTTGAAGGCGGTCAGTGCTTTTGCACCGCCTATGCAGACTCAGGACTTCAACCTCTATAATAATGAAGTGCATGCCAAGTTCGATGATTACGACCTGGGTATGGAATATGCCCGTCAGCATGGCAAACCTGTAATGCTCGACTTCACCGGTTATGGTTGTGTAAACTGTCGTAAGATGGAGCTTGCCGTATGGACAGACTCTAAGGTAAGTGACATTATCAACAACGACTACGTACTTATTACACTTTATGTAGATAATAAAACCCCGTTGACCTCACCTGTTAAAGTGACAGAAAACGGCCGGGAGCGTACATTGCGTACAGTAGGCGATAAGTGGAGTTATCTTCAACGCGTTAAATTCGGTGCCAATGCACAACCCTTCTATGTATTGATAGATAATGAAGGCCGTCCTTTGAATAAATCTTATTCGTATGACGAGGACATTCCTAAGTATATCGAGTTCCTGCAAACAGGATTGGAAAACTATAAGAAAGGAAAATAAACGAACGAATGCCCGGCTGATATATGCGACCGGGCATTTTTCATTAATCAATAACTTTATGAGACATATTGTAGACATCGAGACATGGGAGCGCCGGGACAATTACAATTTCTTCCGGGGCTTTGTAAATTCCTGGTATTCCATTACCACAGAGATTGATTGTACCGAAGCCAGTGCCGCAGCGAGAGCCTCGGGCCATTCCTTTTTTCTCTATTATCTGTATGCCGTAGTGCGTTCGGCGAATGAAGTTCCGGAACTTCGTTATCGTACCGACAAGAACGGACAAGTTATTTTTCATGATGAAGTGGATATCATTTCTCCGATAGCTGTCCCGGGAAAGACTTTCTATACTGTTCGGATTCCTTATCATGAAGACTTCAAACGCTTTTATGCCGAGGCGTATGAGTTGATAACCAATATCCCCGAAGATGGAGATCCTTATGGAATTGGAAAGGAGTTGGAATCACAGGGTGATTATGATATTGTTCATTTGAGTGCTGTCCCCAAGATGTATTTCACGGCTACCACTTTCACGCTGGCCGAAGCCGGTAATGGTTGCAACTATCCTCTGATGACTTCCGGCAAGGCGGTAACCCGTGAGGGACGTCTGGTATTTCCTTTATCCATTTATGTGAATCATGCCTTTGTAGATGGTTCGCATCTGGCATCATTTTTTCAAAAGATAGAAGAGCACTTGAAACGAATTTCACGGGAATAAATTGATAGAATAAGTAAGCTATGCTTTTTTCTTATTTTATCTTTTCCCTTTTTTATTTCCCGGATTTTACATACGTTTGCAGCATCTATTAAACTTTTGTTTCCTGAAAAAACTAAAGATTGCTATATGTGTGCAGATAATTTCTCAGAAGAACGTTCACTCATTCTCCGCTTGATAGAGGGGGATGAGGACGCCTTTTGTGAATTGTATGCTACTTATAAAAACCGTCTGATATACTTTGCAATGCGTTTCCTTAAATCGCGGGAGTATGCAGAAGATGTTTTTCAGGATGCTTTCACTGTAGTTTGGCAAAGCCGCCGTTTCATTAATCCCGATGCTTCTTTTTCTTCCTATCTCTACACCATCATGCGCAACCGGATACTGAACCAGTTGCGTAATGCCGCTAATGAGGAAAAACTAAAGGAAAGTATTCTTTCACAGGCATTGGACTATACGGAAGATACCAAACGTGAAGTAATGCTGAATGATTTGAAATCCCTCATTTCCCATGCCTTGCAGCAGCTGACTCCCCGCCAGCGTGAGATTTTCGAGATGAGTCGTGAAGCCCAGCTTTCCCATAAAGAGATTGCAGATAAGTTGGGCATCTCCGTCAACACCGTTCAGGAGCATATATCTACCTCCCTTAAGTTGATTCGTACCTATCTCATTAAGTATTCAGGCAGTGAATATGTGGATTTGCTGTTGCTGCTAATTTGCCTTAATACATAATAAATGTTAATCACACCCCAGATGTTTTCCTTTACTGTGTATTACTTTATGTAAAGGAAAAGTTTTCATGACCTTTATACTAAAAAAGCCCGCACAATGAAGAATGATGTAACAGACAAATCTATAATGCGCCGTTATCTGGACGATTTGTACACCCAGGAAGAGGCACGTGGATTATTATCCCGACTGAAAGATGATATTCATGCCCCAATGCTGGATGAGCTGGCAACAGATGTCTGGAAAGAGGCCACTATGGAAGAGCTTACTACCGGCATGGAGCGTGAAAAATATAAGGAAGAAGCCGGTCGGTTACTGAAACGTATCGAACATAAGAAACGCACCTGGTTTCGGCGGATAGCCCTGACGGTGGCAAGTGTTTCTGCTGTTGTACTGCTCATTTTCGGGGGAATCAATCTACTGGGCTATATGGATAAGCGGCAGATTTCTTATTTGGAAGCCTCTACCTCTTATGGTGAATCCAGACAAATCCGGTTGCCGGATGGAACACAGCTGATCTTAAATTCCTGTTCTCGTGTTCGCTATCCGAGTAGTTTTGTAGAAGATGAACGGCAGATAGAACTGGAAGGCGAAGCTTATTTTCAGGTTCAACGAAACGAAAAGCAACCTTTTATTGTCAGGACCGCCCGTTTTGATGTAAGGGTTCTGGGAACTTGCTTTGATGTGAAAGCTTATTCTTCGGATGAAGTTGTTTCTGTAGATGTGGAAAGTGGCAAAGTACAGGTGGATCTGCCTGAAGCAATGATGCGTTTGCAGGCTAAGGAACAAGTGTCGATCAATACACTTTCCGGTGAATACAGCAAACGGCGCGAAGAACGTGATGTTGCTGTATGGCGCAAAGGTGGATTACGTTTTAGCAGCACTCCGGTGCGCGATGTGGCTAAAGAGCTTGAACGCATGTATAATTGTCGCATTACGTTTGCGGAAGGACAGGAGTTCAACAACCTGATTTCCGGAGAACATGAAAATAAAAGTTTGGAGGCGGTACTCCAATCAATGGAATATACCAGTGGCATCCGGTATAGAAAAGAAGGAAATCATATCTTCTTATTCAAGTAGCAGAAAAGCATGGATATACGTCCGGCTGGTAAACGGATGTGTGTTATAATATATGTGAGTATTAATATGTTTAACCTTTAATTAAAAGAGAATATAGAATATGAAAGCACCCACTTAGCGTCTCCTCTAAGAAAAATAGGAGCTGTCTCACAGAGAAGCCCCTATCTTGTAATGCGAACAGGTATTCATTCGTTTCGACCCGCGTGAATCATGTATCGCGAATTACTCCTTTGTTCTAATTAATTTAATCAATTACTAAAACGCACAAATAAATGAATAATCTTCCTAATTCCAAAAGGAAAAGTAGAAATATACATTCGTTTTTAGCTTTTTTACTATTCGTATGCTTGTCATTGATGCCTGATCAGGCGCGAGCTCAGAAGGAAAAAACTGTAACGTTGAACGTTCAGAATGAAACTGTAGAGAATGTTTTTGTTCAGTTGGGCAAGCAGACAGGCTTGAAATTCTTTTATGATCAAAATGTTGTGAACACTGCTCCGCGCATATCTATCAAAGTAAAGAATAGTCCCCTACAGGCTGTTTTGGACAAGATTACGGAGCAAACCAATTTGTTTTTCAATAGGGATAATAATACAATATCTGTAGGTAAACAAAAAATCGGGAATGATGTCCTGAAGTCGAAGACAAGAACTATAAAGGGAACAGTGGTAGATGAAACCGGTGAGTCGGTAATCGGTGCTACTGTAATGGTGAAAGGCACTACTAATGGTGTGACCACTAATCTTGATGGAAATTACACGTTGAACGATGTTCCCGATGGTGCTACCATCTTAATTTCTTATATTGGTTACCAGACTGTTGAGCTAAAGTCTGGCAGTAAGGAACTGGCTAAAATTACATTAAAAGAAAACAGCGAATTACTGGATGAGGTTGTAGTCTTGGGATATGGTAATATTCGTCGTAGTGATGTGACGGGATCTATTGCGTCCGTTTCTTCGGAATCTATCTCTAAAGTAGCCTCTGCCTCTGTGGCCGATGCTTTGGCGGGAAAGATGGCGGGTGTACAGATCACTACGACAGATGGTGCATTGGATGCTGAAATCAGTATTCGTGTACGTGGTGGTGGCTCAATCACTCAGGATAACTCACCGTTGTTCCTGGTCGACGGTTTTCCGGTGGATGATTTGAGCGGTATTCCGCCTACGGACATCGAGTCTATTGATGTACTGAAAGAGGCGTCAATGACTGCTATTTATGGTGCCAGGGGTGCGAATGGTGTGGTGATTGTAACTACGAAGAACCCGAAAATGGGCAAGACGTCAGTACAGTTCAATAGCTATGTCCAGACGCGTACATTGGCGGGTAAATTACCGGTAATGGGCAATTATGAATTTGTGATGGCAGAGTACGAGTATCAGATGATACGTAAAGGATCGGATGAGGCCTTTATCAAGAATTTTGGTTATTATGACGATGTTGAATTATATAAGTATACAGATTCTAAAGACTGGCAGGATGAAGTATTGGGAGGTAATCCGATTTCACAATACTATAATCTGACAGTCAGTGGGGGGAGTGAAAAGACGAAATTTAATTTGAGTTATAACCATAATAAAGATGAGGGACAGTTGATTGGTTCCGGTTTGACGCGTAATAATATTATCCTGAAGTTGAATCATGAATTATTTAAGAATCTGAAACTGGAGACAAATTCCACATACCGCACCCGCACTATTGATGGAGCAGGTACGTCGGGTACCAATATCGTGACGGCTCTCCGCTACCGTCCTACCAACGGACTGACTTCCGGCACAGCCATCGATCCGGATGACGATGATGAGAATCTGGACGAGGACGGTAATTCTTTGAATCAGAAGTACACTCCGTTGGAAGAGAACAAGCAGAATTATAGGAAAAGGAAAGAAACTGCAATCAGCCTTAAAGCGGCTTTGGTATGGGATGTCTTTAAAGGAATGCAGTTCCGTTCGGAGTATGGTATCAGTACAACCAATTCCGGTGATGACCAGTTCTATGGAGCTTTGTCTGGTACGGCATCTGCCGCAGGAATGAACAATATGCCTTCGGCTAAGCGTACAAAAACACATAAAGAATCATATCGTCTTGCGAATACGCTGACCTATCGCAATTTGTTCCGTAAAATCCATAATGTGAACCTGATGATCGGACAGGAAATAAATCATTCGCAAAATGACAATACGTATATGAGTGCACGTTATTTCCCCGTTTCCATTACGGCCGAAGCGGCTCTTGAAAACTTTGCATTGGGTACACCTCACCAAAGTACCAGCTATAAAGCAGCTCCGGACAGAACGGCTTCCTTCTTCGGTCGCGGACTGTATGATTATAAAAGCCGTTATTATTTCAATTTCACATTTCGTGCGGACGGTTCTACCAAGTTTGCACCGGGCAAGCAGTGGGGGGTATTTCCTGCAGGTTCTATAGCCTGGAGAATTTCTAAAGAAAATTGGATGAAGCCGTTCAAATCTGTTTCTGAACTGAAGTTGAGAGCTAGTTATGGTTTGGCGGGTAATAACCGCATCAGTGATGATTTATGGCATAATATCTATCGTGTATATAGCGGTTCGAGCGCTCCCGGTTTCAATAATGAAGACTATAATTATTATCAGTTTGCAGATCAGACTTATTTGTATGACCCCGACCTGAAGTGGGAAACCACCATTACACGGAATCTTGGTTTGGACTTCGGCTTTTTTAAGAACCGTTTAAGTGGTACGGTTGATGTATACTGGAATACAACTAAAGATTTGCTGGTTCCGTCCATCATACCGAACTCGTCAGGATATTCGCGGCAGATGACGAATGTGGGCCGGACTTCCAACCGGGGAGTCGAATTCTCATTGAACGGAAAAATCGTCCAGACGAAGGACTTTAGCTTGTCAGCCAACTTCAATGTCGCCTTTAATAAGAATAAGGTTGATAAATTGTCTTCCGGTGAAACGGAGTGGAAAACGAAGGCTTCCCTCTCCAATTGGTATGGAACCTATAATTACAAGATGGAAGTAGGCAAGAGCATGGGATTGATTTACGGTTTTGTGAATGACGGCTTCTATACGGTCGACGACTTTAACTTTGATGAAACCACCAAGAAATGGACATTGAAACCGGGAGTTCCGGATAACTCTTCCTTTAGTTCGGGCAACTTTAGCTTCAAGCCGGGTGCCATGAAGTTCAAGAAACTGTCCGATTCGGAGTCGGACTTGATAACGGAAGAAGATATGACCATTATTGGCGATACCAATCCGAAGGTAACAGGAGGTTTCGGACTGTCCGGCAGTTGGAAGAATTGGGATTTTACTGCGTTCTTTAATTATATGTGTGATTTTGATGTGTTCAATGTAAATAAACTCTATCTGAACTCCGCTGTCCGTCGCAACTATTCTAATTTGTCAACGAATATGAGTCTGTCACGCCGTTTCCGTTATGTGGATGATGCGGGTGTCAATGTTTCCAATGATCCGGTTGCACTGGCAGAATTGAATAAGAACGCCGCGACTTATTCGTGGATGTCCGTTACTCAGGGTATCACGATGAGCGATTTGATTGAAGACGGTTCGTTTCTGCGTCTGAGTACCCTGACTGTGGGGTATACGCTTCCGCAACGTTGGCTGAGCCGGGTGGGGGTTAAGAGCCTGCGTCTGTATTTCTCCGGCAGCAACCTGTTTACTCTGACGGGGTATAGCGGTTACGATCCGGAAGTGAACATTCAGAAAGGTCTGACTCCGGGTATAGATAACAATGTGACTCCGCGTAGCCGGGTTTACACACTTGGAATAAATTTGAATTTTTAAAAATAGAATATTGAATCATGAAAAAGCTTTATATTCCAGTTATCATATTGATGATACTTACATCTTGTGAAGATTACCTGAATGTAAACTCTCCTTCCACTTTTGATAAAGATTATATCTTTAACAGCGAGTCGGAGATTGCCACGGCTGTCAATGGTATGTATGTACCGATGGTCAGCGGTAGGGGTTGGGTAGGTAACATAGCCCAGAAGATGCTGTTCAATACGGATGTCGAGTTCACTACGGTTACTACGTCGTCCAATCTGAAAGAGAGTGCTTTCGAACCGAGTGCAGGTGATATCAGTTCGTATGGCAGCATCTGGACAGGTATGTATGACGGAGTGAACCGGACGAATGACGTGATAGAAGGCATCGAGCAAAGTCCCTTGTTTGAGGCTGCCGATAAAACCAAACCTTCCCGGGTGATGCACTATTATGGTGAAGCGAAAGTTTTGCGTGCCATGTATTATCTGGAATTAGTGAGAAACTGGGGAGACGTGCCTTATAGGAGGAAACCGGCGGGAAACAAGGATGAACTGTTTATCGGTGCAACCGACCGTGACATTATATTGGCGGATATGATCAATGATCTTATTGAAGTCGAGCCGGTGATGTGGTATGCGGAAGAATCGGACAGGGGAGTGGAAGCAGCTTCAAGAGAGTTTTGTCAGGGATTGATTGCCCGCATGGCATTGTATAGAGGAGGATGGACCCTGCGTCCGGATTACTCGAACCCTGCTGCTATCGGTTCAATGCAGCGCAATGATGACTGGCAGAAATACTATGAAATAGCTGAAAAATATGCAGGCAAAGTAATTAATGAAGGCAAACACTCGCTGAATCGTTCATTCCGTCAGCTTTGGGTGGACGAATGTAGCTGGGTCGTTCCGGTGAATGATGATAATATTTTCGATGTACCGGCAAAGGTAGGTGGTTCCGGAGAGTTGGGATATTCTTGGGGAACCTATATCGTTTCGCAGAAGAATTCGGAAGGACAGAATGCATCCAATGCTCCGCACGGATATTCTTCGGGAGGTTCAAAACTGGCGCTTACTTATATGCTGTCATTTGATCATAAAGACTTGCGCCGTGACCTTACGTGCGAGATGTTCCGTTATGAAAATTCGGGAATGACTAATATCGTACAGAAACCTATAGCTGCCCTTACGGTTTATTGCGGGAAATGGAACCGCCTGTTTATGGCAACCCCTTTGGGCAGCACTTCCAATAAAGGTACCGGAATAAACTACACTTATATGCGATATGCAGACGTACTGCTAATGTACGCCGAAGCTGCCAATGAAAACCATAACGGACCTACGGCACAAGCGAAAGAAGCCCTGAAGAAAGTCCGCAACCGTGCTTTCGCGGCAGAAGATCAGGCGGAGATGGTAGACGCCTATGTCGATAAACTTACTTCTAAAGAAGATTTCTTTGATGCGATAGTGAAGGAACGCGCTTGGGAATTGGGAGGTGAGAAGCATAGACGTTATGACCTGGCACGTTGGAATCTGTACGGAAAAACCCTCTATAACCTCTATTTCGACTGGATTACTTTAGGAAAAGTAGCCCGTACCAAGCAATATAAGAATGCGTCCACTGCGTTTGAAGAGCCGACTTATGATGAGCGTTTCAATTCCTATCCGGCTGTGGCTTATTACAGAATGGTTAATGCCGTGAATCCGCCTGCCGTCTGTGTGTCGCAAACCATAGACTGGTATAAAGAAGGAGGCAAGAGCTCTTATGATAAGTCTTTTGAATCATATCCTTCAAAAGCACCTACAGGATACACACTTATAAATATGTGCAACCAGTATTGCACGCAGGTCAAGAATACTTCGAATCCGCGTCAGTGGGTACCTGCCCCTGCCGTACTGTTCTCATTCTATGGGTATATCAACGAATCGAATGCGGCAACAGTGAATCCGGAAGTCGATCCTGTCCGTTACCTATTGCCTATACCGCCCGATGCATTGTCGAGCCATCAGGGACTATTGAAGAATTATTATGGATATTAAAAAAGAGAGTATGAAAAAGTTATTGATATATTTGATACCTGTATTGGCATTTTGTCTATTGAATATTACTTCATGCAAGGATGATGCGGAAGATCTGCCCCGCTTGTTCAGGCCTTCCTTCATAGCCTCCTCCTGTTTTGCGGAAGGTAATTCGATTACCCTTGCCTGGAGAACATCCGGAGAAGCGACCTCTTATACGGTGGAGCTTTCACGCGACCAGACTTTCCAGTCGGAACCCGCTGCAACGCAGACGGTAAACAGCGGTAAGTGCACTTTTGCAGGGTTGCGCTATGAAACAGGTTATTATGCCCGAGTAAGAGCAAATAATGAGAGCTTGAATATTATTTCAAACTGGACGGAATATTCTTCTCTTATCACCACTTTGACGCGTGTCATACCCAAAGTACTTTATGCATTGGATGAACATCAGATAACGGAGAATTCGGCTGTGATAGAGTGGAGGGTTTCTGAGCAGAATCCTGTGGATGGTGTTTCCATCTGGCAACAGGGAAATGGAACGGATGAAAAGCATTTTGATTTGTCCGGATCGGAAATAGCTTCAGGTAAGTATGTAATTTCAGGTTTGACTCCCCGTACATCCTACTATGTTGCATTGACCAATAGTAAAGCTCCCGAAGGTGCGGAAAAGTACAACCGGCAGAAATTCACAACAGCCGGTATGCCTTCCGGTGCCGTACTGGTGACGGACGGCGTTGACTTACTGTCGAAGATAAAGGAGGGAATGGATGATGACAGCCAATCAAGTTTGATCTTTCAATTGAAAAATGGGGTTGATTATTATCTGTCGGCAAACGGACTTCCCGAAAGTAGCACCGGTGACATCAAACTGACGAAAAGCATTGCATTCTTGGCTAATCCCGGAGACCGTCCTACGCTCTATATACGTAAAGGTGGCTTTATCATTAAACCGGAAGTGAATAAGATTCCTGAAATCGAATATTTTATTGTTGAGAATGTGAATGTCAAAGAACCAATCGTGTCCGGTGGAAGTGGTGGTAGTAAAACACGCTTGTTGAATATCGGCAAGCATGATGCCGGAACTGATATCACGATAGATCGTTTTGAAATCCGCAACTCCGATATTGTCCTTCCTTCTACCGTTCTGATGATGAGCGATGCCAGCGAAGGAATGACGACCATCAACCATATCCGGATCGATAACTGTCTGGTTACCGGAATCAATGACACCAAATATGTGACGAAACAATTCGGATTCATACACGCCATCAATAAAGGCTCCAATGTCTGGAATGATGTTGCTGTAACGAACTCCACCTTCTATGAGTTTTATATCTCGCCGGGCGTCTTTGGGGTGCTTACTGCTGATGTACCGGTTTCGGCTAACGCTAAGGTTTCTATCTCGAATTGTACATTCTATAATTGGGCTACAAGCAAGTCGTCGTATACGGCAATTGGCGATTTCTCAAAACTGTCTGTGGCATTGCCGTTATCCGTTAGTGCCTGTGTGTTTGGATATAGTGCAGGAAAAGCGCTGGTTCCGGGACAAACCAACCTGACGGGAAAGAATAATTATTGTACCACAGACTTTGAACAAGCGGCCGATACGGGACTGACGTTGATAGATCTGGGCATGTCGGATTCTTCATTTTTCAGGAATGCCAAAGATGGTGACTTTACGATTATCAATACCGAGTCTACGGTTTATACTCAGGAATATGGTGACCCGCGCTGGATAACGGTTTCCGAATACTAACTTATTGATAAAAACAGAAAGTGTAAGATTCTGTAAGAGGGCTGTGCTTAGTATGGACGGATTTTGATCCGTCCATACGGGTCGCCTGTTGACTTACACTATTAAAAATAGGAGATTAGAATAATGAGATATGCTACAATTGGAATACTTCTTCTGGCATGGGTTCTGCTAGCCTGCGATGAAAAAGAGGAGGTTTCCGGTCCGTCTGTTCCTTTCCCTGATTATGGAGAAGTACTTGCTTTTCCGGGAGCTGAAGGGTACGGGCGCAATGCGGTAGGCGGAAGACATGGCGAGGTCTATCACGTCACTACGCTTGCTGACTCGGGAAAAGGCTCTTTGCGTGATGCGGTGAGTAAACCCGGAAGAATCGTTGTTTTTGATGTTGCGGGAATCATTCGCCTGCAATCCCCGCTTGCTTTTTCCAAGAATCTGACTATTGCTGCACAAACGGCTCCCGGTGACGGAATTGTCATTTATGGAAATCATGTTTCTTTTTCCGGGGCCGACAATGTCATTTGCCGCTATCTGCGCATACGGATGGGGGTGAACGGGAAAGACGGTAAAGATGCTGCCGGTGTCGCTTACGGATCGAATATGATTTTTGATCACATGTCGGTCACCTGGGGACGTGATGAATGTTTTTCCATCAATGGAGATCCGAAGAAACCGGGCGATCAGCCCCGGAATATAACTATCCAGAACTCCTTTATAGGGCAAGGCCTGCAACCACATTCTTGCGGAGGACTTATCCAGACTACGGCTGAAAATGGAGTGACCTTATACCGTAACCTGTATATCGACAACAAAACCCGTAATCCGAAAGTGAAAGGCCTGAATCAGTTTGTAAATAACATCGTTTACAACTGGGGTAATGGCGGTGCTTATATCATGGGTGATACGGAACAAACTTCCGAAGCCGATATCCGGAATAACTATTTCATAGTAGGTGCTACTTTAAATTATGATGGGAAAACGCTGGGATCCACCGCTCCCTTCACGCGCTATAACGAACATTTCCGTGCCCATTTATCCGGCAACTATTATGATGAAAATAAGGATGGAGTGCTGAATGGTCGCGAACTGACCCGTGAAGATTGCACGAAACGGAAACAAGAGTCTGGCACTGAAGTCGTGATAACTCCTACTTTTCTGGATAAACCGTCGGATGTGCATCCCACTATCGAAGGCTTGATGACCGCTCGGGATGCTTACGAGTGGATTGTGCAGCATGGCGGAGCTTCATTACCCGCCCGTGACCAGGTAGATAGCTATCTTGTTGAAGAATTAACTTCATTGGGTAAGAAAGGAGGAATCATTCTCACGGAGATGGACCTGCCTACACAAGGCCCCGGTGAAATAAAGTTGGGGACCAAACCACTGGATACGGATAATGATGGTATGCCCGACGACTTTGAAGATACATACGGACTTGATTAAAATGATCCGTCCGATGCTATGAAGATAGCTTCCAACGGATATACTAATATTGAAAACTACATATTCCTGATAAACAAATGAAAAAGATATATACTTATTTGATCTTCTCATTCGCCCTGCTGTGCAGCACTTCATTGATTGCGCAGACCAATGAGAAAGCCAGAGAAACTGCTGTAATGATTGCCGACCGCATTCTGAAGTCAACAACCTATGATTTTGTAGATAAGAAAAGTGGCAAGACCTATACATCGCTCAAAAACGTACTTTTAAATAAGAATGTGAAAGTACAAAGCAAATACCTGGATTGGCATTACACAAACGGAGTCACTAACATAGCTCTGATGGAGTTGGGAGATAAATTAGGTACTTCGAAGTACGAGAACTATGTTCTGAAGAACATGAATTTCATTTTCGACAATGCAAACCAGGACTACTTCCATCGCCTGTACGACCAAACATTGGAGCAGGAAGGTTGGAGAGCCGTGAACCATGTGAATTGGCACATGATTTACCGGAATAAACGTCTGGATGATAATGGTCCTATGGGCGCCAGTCTGATTGTGCTCAACCGCCGTCATCCGGAACAGGCTTTCCAGAAGTATATCGACCAGACCGATCATCACCTGATGGTGTCCGAACCTCGTCTTGCCGATGGCACTATTGCCCGGTTATGGCCGCATGTCAATACCATTTGGGCCGATGATGCCTTTATGGCCCTTTCTTTTCTGGTCAGGATGGGAGAGGCGACAGGTGATGCTAAATACTTTGATGATGCAGCCAATCAGATATTGAACTATACCCGCTATTTGTGGTGCCCTGAAAAAGGATTGTACTATCATTGCTATCACACGGATAATAAAGCGCATGGCGTTGCCCATTGGTCCAGGGCAAACGGATGGGTTTTCATGGCTACTGCCGATTTGCTGGCACGAATGCCCGCCGACCATCCGATGCGTGAAGATGTCATCCGGAACTTCCGTATGCAGGCGGACGGACTGATTCGTTATCAGGGTGCGAACGGATTGTGGCATCAGCTTCTGGATAAGGAAGATTCCTATGAAGAAATCACGGGAACCGCCATGTTCGTCTTCGGCATTGCCAGAGGGGTGAAACAAGGGTGGCTGCATCCCGACTATATCTATGTGGCATGGGAAGGGTTGAAAGGCATGTTCACTAAGATTACTCCGGAGGGTGATGTAACGGCTATCTGTGCAGGTACAGGTATAATGCCCGCTTTGTCATTCTACTATAACCGTCCCCAGTGGAAGAATGATCCGATGGGAGAGGGGCCGGTGCTGAGAGCATTGGTGGAAATGATAGATGCACCCAAGTATACGGAAATCAAGGCCGAACAGCAATACGATAAAATCAAGTGATTTCTTGATATTACAGAATTATTACAGAATTATTACAGAATCTTTCTTTAGCTTTGCATCTTCTAAGAAAATAAGTTGAAGTAAACCTTTGAGAATGATATGCTAAAGAAATATTCTGTATTACGGGGATTTGTCATATTGTGTGTAGGACTGCTTGTCTTCTGTCTGCCTCCTTTGCAGGCACAGGACAGTGATTTCGTGACTTGGAACAAGATGAAAGCCCGGCACGATGTATCTTCTAAAGTGGAACTTTACGGAGATGTCGAGATGCGTACCCGTGACGCACTGGATGAGATAGACCGTTGGGGCTTCGGTGTAGGTACTTCTGTTCTTCTTCTTCCGTTTCTAAAAGCTGAGGGCGGTTACGAATACCACTACCGCAACCGTGGTGAAGACGGCTGGAAATCCCGGCACCGTTACCATGCGGGCGTATCTTTCACTCTCAAAAAACGACAATGGACGTTCACCCTGCGCGAACGTTTCCAGCATACTTTCGACGGACGCGGAGCGGATGAATTCCGTCTCCGCACCCGCTTGAAAGCGGCCTATAAGGTAACTACATGGTCACCGTATGTTTCTTTAGAGCAATATCACGGTCTGGGCAAAGATGAATGGTTTCATGCCTCCCGCTTCCGTGCCCGCGGTGGGGTGGAAGCTAAACTGTCGTCCTCCTGGTCGGCAGATGTTTTCTATTGCTACCAGCACGAGAGTGATCTGGACAGGCATATTCTAGGGTGGGAGTTGATTTACCGGTTCTGATTCATACTCTTTCTTTTCACTCATTTATTTGTAGATATGCGATGTGTTTACTATTATATACATAAAAACCTCCCATCCATACCCCACCTTTGTCAAAAATGACTATATTTGCCCGTATCATTCTATCTTTTAACCTTAAAAACACAGTTTAAATGCAGCGTAAAACCCCGCAAACATCTGATATTGAAGATGAAACACTTTTTGCTAAAGTGGAGCGGGGAGATGTAGAGGCATTTACTGCGGTTTACAATAAATATCACAAACTGCTTTATGCATTGGCCTATCGCTATTTGATGAGTTCCGCGATGGCAGAAGACGCTGTGCAGCACGTATTTACCCGTTTCTGGGAATTCCGTTCGGAGCTTCGGGTGGGCATCAGCCTGAGAAACTACCTGATAACAATGACTAAAAATCATGTAACTACTCAGGTATAAAGTCATATTGATACTTCTCACTGTTCAAGAACAGC
>OHDT01000470.1_pt1 | contig 25179 bp, 18 predicted proteins | sample 1567061 | NCBI WGS metagenome assembly OHDT01 (sample SAMEA3879506, study PRJEB24766) | human gut metagenome | biome: human-associated habitat; feature: feces | place: USA | collected 1985/1987
GCTAGATCAAAGCATAAAAATGAGAGTGATAAGCAGACCGGCGCGGATAAGGCTCAGATGTCTGGCAGTACAGCCGGAGATGGCTGCACCAAGGACAATACCAATAAAAATTCTAACAGTAATATCGACAGAAATGCCAATATACAAAACAATATAAATAACGATAAGAGCAACAGCAGAAATAACAGAAAGAGAAAATAATATCGGCGGGAGTGCGTGATGTGCCGCAGGTGGTGATCCGAATTCAGAGCCGTTTAGAAAGAAGGATATACAAATGTACAGAGACATAGCGAAACTTGTTTTATACAGAGATCTTGGAGAGGACAGCATACTCATGAAGCTGTCTGGAATATTTGAGGACTTTGATCTTAAGAGGTGCGAGAACGCGGAGCTGTGTGCCCGCATATACGACCAGATTAAGAGACTCCTGGATCTTGCAACCAGCTATGGATTTGATAAGAATCTGTGGCATAACTACCTCGCATTTATACTTATCACAAATGAAAACTCATTCAGTATAACCAGCGAGAAGGTTGGGGCAAATGACGGAACAGTCAACTATTTTGCAAAGAACGACTTTAAGATATTCAAGAAACTGTTTGATTTTGATTTCTCCGAGATAGAGAGAGTACTTGGAATAGATTGTTTCTCAACTATCAACAACTATAAGTCCATAGGTAAGAAGGAGAGAATGTACAACAAGAATGTCAGCGAGAAGGTTCAGGCTGTCAGCAATGCGATAGAGGAGGCTGAGAACGAGGATCAGATATTCGACATCGTGACGGAGTTCTATAAAGCATATGGCGTTGGAATGTTCGGACTTAACAAGGCGTTCAGAATCACCCGTGAGCACGGAGATCTTGAGTTTGTGCCTATCAACAACACAGAGGATGTAATGCTGGATGATCTCATCGGCTATGAGATACAGAAGAAAAAGATCGTGGACAACACAGAGGCATTTGTGGAGGGACGCAAGGCGAACAATGCACTTCTCTTTGGAGACAGCGGAACAGGAAAGTCCACAACTATCAAGGCGATAATCAATGAGTACTATGACAGGGGCCTTCGTATGATCGAGATATATAAGCACCAGTTCCAGGATCTGTCACAGGTTATCTCACTTATCAAGAACAGAAATTACAGATTTATCATATACATGGATGACCTTTCATTTGAAGAGTTTGAGATCGAGTACAAGTATCTCAAGGCTGTCATCGAGGGCGGACTTGAGATCAGACCTGACAATGTACTCATCTATGCCACATCGAACCGCCGTCATCTCATCAAGGAGACATGGAACGACAGGAATGATATGGAGAATAACAATGGTATTCACAGAAGTGATACTATTCAGGAGAAGCTGTCACTTGTCAACAGATTCGGAGTCACGATCAGCTACAGCGCACCGTCACAGAAGGAGTATTTTGAGATCGTCAAGGGACTTGCTGAGAAGGAGCATATCACCATGGATGAGAAGGAACTCTGCGCAGAGGCCAACAAGTGGGAGCTTGCCCATGGCGGAATAAGCGGACGTACTGCACAGCAGTTTATCAACTACCTCAAGGGACAGGGGCTGTAAAATAATTGCTGTTGAACTACGGTTTATATTTTGCTATTATTAAGATAATTTTGAAGTTGCATTTACGATGATAAGGAGTGTGGGAAAATGATAGATCTCAGCAGCAAAAAGGGTAAGACACTGGTATCGAGGATCATAGTTGTGATTCTGTGTATCGCAATGGTAGTTACACTTTTAGTTTCAGCATTCTAATTTAGAATAACAGGTCGAATTGGAGAGTATATATGAGAGGAAAGTTTGGTGAGCATCAGACGGTGCGATCAATACTTAAGAGTTTGCCACATACTGTCCATGATGACGTAACGAGAGCCGGAATAGGAGAAGACTATGCCCGGCTCTTGTTGCGTGATGGGGATGGCGGAGAAAATACAGGTAAGACAGGAGATGCAGACTGCAAAAATGCGGGTGCGGCAAAAAGCAAAAGCGTGAATGTTGCCACTGGAGTGTGTATCGACAGCGGATATATGGGACTGAGGCTTGATATAGCCCGTCTTTACAACAGTGTAAGGATCGGTGGCTATATGCCGTGGGTGGCAACGGATACCATCGTTATGCCAGATGATGATGAACGACGAATGAAGAAATTGCTCGGAAAGCTTGCGGGCATATGTGCAGAATGTGGGGTGGACATCATCACAGGACATACCGAGGTGAATACCGCTGTGTTTGAGCCGATCATAAGTGTGACTATGATGGGAAAACAGTCAGGACATAGTGATGATGCAGACCTGTGCAGACTAAAACGACCAGTTGGTATGGATATAGTTATGTGTGGGCAGACAGGTGTGGGTGGCACCTTACAACTCTATTATGATAATCAGAAAGAGCTTTTCGAGAGGTATTCAGAGAGCTATCTGAGACCTGTAGAGAGAATGGAAGAATTGATACTGCTAGGCAGACAGGTGGATATAGCACTGGAGCATGGCAGTGTGTATGCCCATGATATATCGAGGGGCGGCGTATTTGCTGCTCTCTGGGAGATGGGGGATGCGCTGAAGTGTGGGCTTGAGGTGTGCCATGATGACATACCGATACTGCAGGAGACGATAGAGATATGTGAGCACACAGGGGATAATCCATATATGATAGACGGCTGCGGCGCGGCACTTTTTGTGGTTCCGGATGGAGAACATCTGGCTGATAAGCTCTATGAGGCAGGATATGAAGCATCAGTCATAGGTCACCTTACGGAAAACAGCGACAGAGTAGTGGTTCATGACGAGGAGAGGAGGTTCCTTACCCCACCAAGATATCTATAAATTTGAGTAGAAGCTACGTACGATTTGCATGGAGTAACTGCTGACTGCCATGGATGATCGTACTATATTGATTGCGCGTATCAGTGTGAAATCTATATAGATCACATATAGGTGATTCCGTTGATAACTCGTATTTGAGTATAGGAGGAGTAGTTATGTTAAATATTGTATTACATGAGCCGGAGATACCGGCAAATACAGGAAACATTGGAAGAACATGTGTGGCAGCAGGTGCAAGACTGCATCTCATAGAACCTCTGGGTTTTCAGATAAATGAGAAGCAGCTAAAACGTGCTGGGCTTGACTATTGGGACAAGCTGGATGTGACAACATATGTGAACTTCGAGGATTTTCTTGCAAAGAATCCCGGAGCAAAGATATACATGGCGACGACCAAGGCTAGAAAGAAGTATACAGACGTAAGGTTTGAGGATGATGCATACATAATGTTTGGCAAGGAGAGTGCCGGTATACCAGAGGAGATACTGGTTGACTATAAGGATACAGCAATCAGAATCCCCATGTTCCCGGACATCCGTTCATTAAACCTTGGCAACTCTGTGGCAATAGTGCTCTACGAGGCACTCAGACAGAACGACTTCCCAGGTCTTGAAGAAGCAGGCAACCTACACCGCCTAAATTGGGACTTGTCATAAAGCGAAGCTTTATGATATTGCACGCATCAGCGTGCTACCGCTTGACATGCAATAGAGGGGGATCCGCTTGCGGGGGAGTAGGCTGTTGCGCCATGTCTGGTGCAAGCCAGACATGTCACATTGCACGCATCAAAATAATACAAAGGGGGAAGAAACATGGCATATCCTACCAGTGGAAAGAAAATGCTCAACATCTGTATTCTGGACATATTGAAGAAATATACGGATTGTGATCACACGATGGATCAGAAGGATATCATGAGGAAGCTGACTGAAGATTATGATATCACAGTTGACAGAAAATCCATAAAGGCAAATCTTGACTGTCTGTTCGACTATGGATATGAGATAGAATGTACAAAGACAGAGCGTATCAAAAAGGACGGAACAAAGGAGATCATTACATCAAACTGGTACTACAATCATGAATTTGATGATTCCGAACTAAGAATGATGATAGACAGTATTCTGTTCTCAAAGACTATTCCTGCCGGACAGGCCAGTGAGCTCATTAAGAAGATAGCAGGACTTTCGAATATATATTTCACAAATAAGATGACACATGTCAGCAGTCTGCCAGGTCTGGAGCATACAAGCAATCAGCAGACACTGTACAATGTCGGCTTGATAGATGACGCTATTTCAGAAAAGAAACAGATATCATTTGTGTATAACAACTATTGGGAGGACAAGAAGCTCCATCCGCGACGTGAGGAACCGTATATAGTCAATCCGTATCAGATGGTCGCAAATGATGGAAAGTATTATCTCGTATGTAATTATGATAAGTATGACACTCTATCGAATTATCGTGTGGACAAAATGACACAGGTTAAGATAATCAACAAGCCGGCTAAAAAACGTGATAAAGTCAAGGGCATGGAGCATGGCCTCAACCTGCCGAAGCATATGGCAGAACATATATATATGTTTGCCGACGAACCGGTTACGATAATACTCCGAGTGAAGAAGTCAGCTATATCAGATATAGTGGACTGGTTTGGAAGCAACTTTGATGTGGTGGATGAGAGTATTGCCAGACAGTATGAAGGATTTCGTGAAACCACGGATGCCGTGACGTATGTAAGACTTGTGTGCAGCCGTCAGGCCATGTCACACTGGGCGATGCAGTACGGAACATCGGTGGAGGTTATATATCCTACGGAGCTTCGAACCCAGATCGGCGAGGCTGTGAAGGAAATGAATAATAGATATAATGATTAACAAGACAGCTGTCAGTATGATAAAACTGACAGCTTTTTTGTGATAAATATTTTTTGAGAAACTTTTCACCAAAAATCACTTTTACTGCAAGAAATCGAAGATTTTGATCGGAATATATATTAGAAACACACAGGGAGGTGAAAGCCGTGTGGATAAATGGAGAGAGATGTAAGGTGAATTAAAAAAGACCCGGGTACTACAACAGAGCTTCGCTCTGTTGTAATATCCGGGTTTTGGTTTTTCTTAGAGTTTATGAGTCCTTGATCCTGAACTTGCCGTTACTCTTAATGCTTGGAGAGGAAGTATCTGCTTCGGAGTATCCCTCATTGCGTGATTCAATGTGAACCGGTTTGATAGGAACCAGCATATCCTTCTCTTTCGGAAGAGAGAAGATAAACTCGCTTCCCTTGCCTTCCTCGGATGTTAAGGTGATCTGCTCACCGTGGGCTTTGATGATCTCTTTGGTTATGGCCAGTCCAAGTCCGGTTCCGGTTTTGTCCTTGCCTCGGCTTGGGTCTGTCTTATAGAACCTTTCGAATACCTTCTTCTGGGCATCCTTTGGAATTCCAACTCCCTCGTCCTTGACACTTATAAATATCTTGTTGTCTTTCTCGGTCACCTGCACTCTGATCTGTCGTCCCTCAGGTGTGAACTTTATAGCGTTGTCAACAAGATTATATATAACCTGCTGTATCTTGGTTCTGTCTGCGTACACAATGGTGTTGTCGGTCAAAAATACGCTGTCAAGAAATATTCCTCTGTCCTGACATCTCTTTTCAAATGTATTCACGGTAGGTGTTATTATATCTCTTATATCAAAGTTTGATTTGTCAAGCTGCAGGTCGAACGAGTCGAAGTTGTTCAGCTCCAGAAGTCCTTGTGTCAGCTTGGTAAGTCGCTGCGCTTCATTAAGCACTATTCCTAGATATTTTTCGTGCCGCTCGAGCGGAATGGTTCCATCCAGCATGGCTTCGATGTATCCCTTTATGGACGTCAAAGGAGAACGGAAATCATGGGATATATTGGATATAAATGACTTTCGGTATTCGTTTGAGCGGCTGAGCTCGTCAGCCATCTCCTCCATGTATCTGGCAAGTTCCCCAAATTCGTTGTTGGCTGTCACATTTACACGGGCATTGAAATTTCCCTGCGCATATGACTTTGAGGTCTTGATGATCTCACGTATAGGTTTTAACAGGCTGTTGGACATGAGCATCAATGCTATCATGGCGATCAGCATGAGGCTCAGAAATGGCACAAATGTCGTGGAAAGCATTCGAGTCTGGATATCCTGCTTGAACGTCATAGGTGATGCCAGTATGATAGTTCCAACATAATTATTCCATGAGTAAAGAGGCTGTCCTATGATGAGCGTTTCACTAGGGAAATAGCCGTTAAGTGTATTCTCATAACAGAATGCGGATTTTAGGTCATCACTGTCAACGTAGTTTTTTAGCGAATCTGATTTGCTGCCAGTGGAAGAACTGCCTGATGAATCAGAAGAGCCTGATTTCTCTGACTCGGAAGCTTGAGATTTAAATACTATATTGCTCTTATCATCGGTGAGCCATATTTCCATGTCTAGTGTAGTGGCAGTATGCTGAAGATCACTGTATAAAGTTTTATTGTCTATGGTTCCGTTTTGGTATTCTGTGATGGAGCTGTCGACAAGCAGCGAGATTTCGTTTTTCATGGTGGCTTTGCGCTCCGAAAGTACGGATTTCTGTGCGATTGCTATACTGTATATCATGAGCAACGAAAATATCAGTACGACCAGAATGACAAATCCTACAACGATTTTATCAAATGCAGTTTTCTTCATTATGACGCTCTCCATTCGAACTTGTAGCCAATGCCCCATACGGTGGCAATGCTCCAGTTGTGATTGTTATTTAATTTCTCGCGAAGTCTCTTGATATGTACATCGACGGTCCTGGTATCTCCGACATATTCATACCCCCACAGCTTGTCTAGAAGCTGCTCCCTCGTAAACACCTGATTTGGTCTGCTTGAAAGGAAATAGAGTATCTCCAGTTCCTTTGGCGGCATCTCGAGATTGTGTCCCTCGAAGGTCACGGTGTAATTGGATATATTGACCACCAATCCGTCATATTCAACAAATGTTCCCACGTGGTCTGCACTTGTGACATCATAGGTAGAATTCTGTGTCTGCTTCTGTGTACTCTCGGTCATTGCCGATCTTCTGAGAAGTGCGCCGACCCTGGCGACAAGCTCATTTGAGTCAAATGGCTTAACAATATAATCATCGGCACCGATCTTAAGTCCCAGCACCTTGTCAAATACCTCTCCCTTGGCTGAGAGCATGATGATAGGTGTGTTGGATGTCTTTCTGATCTCAGTGCATACCTGATATCCGTCCATACCCGGAAGCATGACATCCAGGAGAACCAGATCAGGTGAATATTCTTCAAATAACTGCAGAGCTTCCGTGCCGCTTGCGGCTATCTCGGTCTCATAACACTCTTTGTTGAGGTAGAGTGAGATGAGCTCTGCGATGTTCTCATCATCGTCAACAATGAGAATATTATTTTTGCTCATATGTAAACCTCCCGCTAAAATAATTTACAACAATCACTTACAATAACCACTGTTTTAAAGTTCCACTATGGTAACTCCTGCGTCCCCCTCTCCGAATTCGCCAAGCCTGAAGGATTTGACATGTGGCTGTGATTTCAGGAACTGATGTATCCCCTTTCGAAGAGCACCGGTGCCCTTGCCGTGTATGATGGTGACTCTGTGCAGATGCGCCATAAGTGCATCATCAAGGAATCTGTCCACAAGTGATGTGGCCTCATCGACCGTCATTCCAAGCACATTTATCTCAGGCTTGATATTCATCATCCTCGCCATGCTCTTGCCACCTGTGACTGTGGCTTTCTGCGGTTTCTTCTTCTCGTGCTCAACAAGCAGGAGATCTGTCGGTGGAAGAGATGCGCTGATTATACCCATCTGGACCTTCAGCTTACCCTTGGAGTCCGCCAGAGCGGTGATGGTTCCCTCGGAATCCATGCTGATAACATGTACGGTATCGCCGACCTTGAAGTCAGATGCTTTGTGATCGGACTTCACTGTCTTGCGCTTCTCCTCGTTCATCTTGCCGAGGTCGTTGATCTTCGCACGGAGCTTCTGCCTCTCTGCCTCCATAGCTTTGGCGTCGGCTTTCGCCGGGTTTGTAGTCCATTTGTTGTATTTCCTGATTGCGGCATCGGCTTCAGCCTTCGCCTCCTCTATGATCTCGGATGCCTCCTGGCGCGCCTTTGCAAGAATCTCGGCTTTCTTGTCGGAGAGCTCTGAATCCTTCATCTGTGCACGTTCCTGAAGCTGCTTTGCGTCTTCCTTGAGTCTTGCAATGTCGGCTTTGTCCTGCTCAATCTCCCTCTTGCTTCTCTCGAGATCCGCGATCAGGGTCTCAAAGTCAACAGTATCGCTGTCGATGTTTGCCTTTGCGCTCTCGATGATGCTCTCGTCGATCCCAAGCTTCTTGGCGATGGCGAAAGCGTTTGACTTTCCCGGAATACCGATCATCAGTTTATATGTCGGCTGGAGTGTAGCCACATCAAATTCGCAGCTAGCATTCTCGACACCCGGTGTGCTCATGGCAAATGTCTTGAGCTCACTGTAGTGTGTGGTCGCCATACATCTGACACCCATGTCGTTCAGATGTGACAGGATGGCGATGGCAAGCGCCGCGCCCTCTATAGGATCGGTGCCGCCGCCCAGCTCATCGAAGAGTACCAGACTGCCAGGCGTAACGTGATCCAGTATGTACACGATGTTGCTCATGTGGGATGAGAATGTGGACAGATTCTGTTCTATACTCTGCTCATCTCCGATATCGGCAAACACATCGTCAAATACATTCAGCCTTGAACCGTCAAGTGCCGGAATGTGGAGTCCGGATTGTCCCATGAGGGAGAAGAGTCCCAGAGTCTTGAGAGATACCGTCTTGCCACCTGTGTTAGGACCGGTCACGATCAAAAGATTGTAGTCCTCACCCAGTTTGATGTCCACAGGAACAACCGTGTGCTTCTCGAGCAGTGGGTGTCTTCCCTGCCTGATATCGACGATTCCGTCTGTGTTGAATATCGGTTCGGTTCCCTTGTAGCTTCTTGCAAATGATGCCCTTGCGAATATAAAGTCCAGTTCAGCCAGAGTGTCAAAGTCATATTTTATGTATTCTATCTCTGCTGCAGTCTGTGCTGACAGAGATTCAAGTATCTTCTCGATCTCGGCAAGCTCCTGATTGTCCAGCTCCTTCAGCTCGTTGTTCAGGTTCACGATCGCCATAGGCTCGATGAACACTGTGGCACCGGTTGACGATTGGTCGTGTATCATACCGGGAAAATGGTTCTTGTACTCGGCCTTGACCGGGATACAGTATCTGCCATTTCTCATGGTTACCAGATTATCCTGGAACATGGTCTGCTTGCTGGTATCGCTGACAAGCTTTGCAAGCTGGTTGTGCAGCTTTTCATTTGTCAGGCGCTTGTTCCTTCGCACGGCCTTGAGACCTGATGAAGCGTCATCGGCAAATTCATTCTCAGAAATTATGCATCTGTGGATCTCTCTGGACAGATGCTCTAATGGCATGAGTTCCAGAAATCTCGTGCGCAGACTGTCAGGACATGTAGTGCCATCCGGGTTCATGCTAAGACCAAGCATCTTGTTGGAGGCTTTCTCCTCCTCGATCTGCTCCTTGCTGCGTCTTCTCGTATCTGTCATGCTTGTGCCTTCGTTCTCGCCGTATTTCTTGGCGGTGAGTGCGAGATCCAGCATGCTGGCAACGTCAAGCAGCTCAGCAGTGGTAAGGATGCCCTCAACCTCAAGCCGCTTGAGCGAGGCTCCGATATCCTTGAGTCCTGCAAATGACAGATTACCCTGAGTGTTCAGACGCCTTAATGCATCTCTTGTCTCCTGCTGGAGCGTCTCGATCATGGCGAGGTCCTTGCGGGGCTTTATACGCTGGCATTTCCTCTTCGCCATGGGTGATGAGGCAAATGTGGTCAGCATCTCGACTATCTTGTTGTATTCTATAACTCTTAATGTTCGCAGATTCATTTTCAGTGTTTCCTTTTTATTTTGATAAGTGCTGTAAAAGCACAATTAAGTATACATAAAGTCTCTAATTCTACACATACATAATTGATTATACCCCTTATAATTATAGAGCGTCAACACATTGCAGGTGTAGAAAAACATACATTTTTCCCTGATTAATCAAAGCGAATGGTTGCGGGAGGAAACCAAAGCTGATATTATGAAAAGATAGGTTAAAGGGTGACGAGGCAATATATTACAAATAATATATTTACAAAAAGAAGAGGAGAAAAAGCGGATGAAAGAGTTGTTACAGTTTTTATTGGGAATCGTATTGATGATAGCAGGAGGCGTGATGTTCCTTAAGAATGTCGTCGTGTCTGATTGGGGACTTCTCAGTTCCTTGTTCCGTATAGGCGGTGGGGTGAATGTCAGTGGAATATTTATAATTCTGCTGGTCATCGCATTTATAGCGCTGCTGGTAAAACCAAACATGGGAACAGGTCTTGTGTTTACAGGACTTTGCATTGCATTCTTTGTATGCATCGTAATCTCACTTAATGTTTCACTGAGATATATGTCAGGACTTGAGCTTACACTCATACTTGGCACACTGTGCGTTGGAATAGCATTTGTCATCAAGGGGCTGTTCGGTGTGAGAAAGCTTGACAGGGAGGAGTCACGTAAGAAAGGCAAGGCGGCTTCGGACAAGCTTAATGAGTACGACAATATGTAGAATAAGAGATACAATACAGGCGGTTGTGGAAATGTTCAGTAAATACTGGATTTTCACAACCGCCTATTGTATTCTTATATATGATTAAAATTAAAGCATACAATAATAATTAAACATAGAAAGAGGAAAGTAAAATGGTATTTATAACAGATTTCAACGAAGGCGACATGATATCAAATGTCTACCTCTGCAAGAACAAGCAGACAGGAACTACAAAATCAGGAAAGACATATTACAACCTGGAGCTTGTGGATAAGACCGGAAGCATAGCCGGAAAAGTCTGGGAGCTGAGCAATGCTATAGGGCACTTTGAGGCAAAGAATTTCATCAAGGTGGATGGTCAGGTGACATCATTTAACAATGAGCTTCAGCTCAACATCAAGAAGATCAGGATCGCAGACGAGGGAGAGTACGTTGAGGCTGATTATATGCCATGTACCAAGAAGGATATAGAGCAGATGTACAAGGACCTGATGGCACTCGTGGAGTCACTCGACAAGGATTACTACAAGGTGCTTCTGAAGAAATTCTTCGCCGAAGATCCTGCATTTGTCAAGGAATTCAAGAATCATTCGGCTGCAAAGTCGATACATCACGGATACATAGGAGGCTTACTTGAGCACTCACTGGCAGTTGCCAAGATGTGTGACTACTACACCACATATTATCCGGTGCTCAACAGGGATCTGCTGATCACAGCGGCACTTCTCCACGACATTGGCAAGGTCTACGAGATCTCCAAGTTCCCTGAGAACGACTACACAGACGCAGGTCAGCTTCTGGGACACATTGTCATGGGAACGATGATGATCCGCGATAAGATCAATACCATAGACAATTTCCCTGCAAAGGCGGCAAATGAGCTGGAGCACTGCATACTGGCTCACCACGGAGAGCTTGAGTACGGCTCACCAAAGAAGCCTGCACTCATCGAGGCACTGGCACTGTCCATGGCGGACAACACAGACGCCAAGATTCAGACATTTATTCAGGAGCTGGATGCGGCAAAGGACAACAATGGCTGGCTGGGCTTCAACAGAGCTCTCCAGTCCAACATCCGAAAGACGTCATAGGGACGTTCCTTTTGTCACGAGGAGCGTCCCTGTGTCACAAGGAGTGTCCCTGTGTCACAAGGAGTGTCCCTGTGTCACAAGGAGTGTCCCTGTGTCGCGAGGAGCATCCCCTGTGTCATGAAACTAAGCGTCTACGTGCATGAGAAATGGTATCATACAACGGTTAGATTAATATATAAAGGGACGATCTTCAAGGCATAAGATCGCCCCATAACGGCAATAGGAAGAGAGATAGTATATGTCAGATATTAGGAACAATAGGAGACCTAAGAACAATAGGCGAGTAAATGGTGAGCAGAGAAAAAAAGCTGCGGAGGCAGTGAATAGTGCAAGTTCAGTTGTTAGAACATCCAGAACGGATGCGACAAATACTGGTGAAGTCACACTTGTCAAAAATGAGGATTATCAGGTGCTCATCGAGGACATGGGCAATGACGGAGAGGGCATTGGACACGTTCAGGGCATGACTGTATTTGTCAAGGATGCCGTGGTGGGCGATCTGGCGGAGGTGAAGATCGTCAAGGTGAAGAAGAACATAGCCTACGGAAGATTGATGAAGCTCATCACACCATCGCCATACCGCGTGGAGCCGGTGTGCGACAAGGCGAAACGATGCGGCGGATGCACCATGCAGCAGGTTTCCTATGAGCAGCAGCTCGAATACAAGTGGAACAAGGTGAAGAACTGTCTGCAGAGGATCGGCAAGATGGAGAACGTGGAAGCCATCATGGAAAAGCCAGCCTACGGCATGGATGATCCATTCCACTACAGGAATAAGGCCCAATTCCCTGTCGGTAGGGACAAGAACGGTGATGTGGTCATCGGATTCTACGCAGGAAGAAGCCATGACATCATAGACACAGAGAGCTGTGCCATCGGTGCACATGTGAATGACCAAATAGTTGCTATCGTCAGAAGCTTCATTGAGGACAATCACATATCGACCTACGACGAGGAGACTGGAAGAGGTCTGGTCAGACATATCCTTATCAGAGTTGGATTTACCACCAAGGAGATCATGGTGTGTCTGGTGACAAATGGCAACAAGCTTCCGCACAGTGAGATTTTGATAGATGAACTGGTTAAGATAGACGGCATGACATCCATTTGCCTGAATGTCAACATGGAGAATACGAACCGTATACTCGGTGATAAGTGCATAACCCTCTGGGGACAGTCATACATCACGGACTATATCGGTGACATCAAATATCAGATATCCCCATTGTCCTTCTATCAGGTAAATCCTGTCCAGACAAATGTCCTGTACAACAAGGCTTTGGAGTATGCGGATCTGTCAGGCGATGAGACCGTGTGGGATATGTACTGCGGAATAGGAACCATATCCTTGTTCCTCGCACAGAAGGCAAAGAAGGTATACGGAGTGGAGATCGTTCCACAGGCTATAGATGATGCAAGACACAACGCCGAGATCAACGGGATCACAAATGCCGAGTTCTTCGTTGGCAAGGCAGAGGAAGTCGTTCCAGATATATATAAGAAAGGCGGCGACGGCTCCCACGCGGACGTCGTGGTCGTGGACCCACCGCGAAAGGGCTGCGATCAGGTGCTTCTGGACACTCTGGTCCACATGGCGCCGGAACGTATCGTCTACGTGAGCTGCGATCCGGCAACCCTGGCGAGGGATGTGAAGATACTTCAGGAGAAGGGGTATGAGGCGAAGAAGGTTGCGGTTGTGGATCAGTTTTGTCATAGTGGGCATGTGGAGAGTGTATGTCTTTTGACCGAGTGAAAAGTGGATGATTATGTTGATGAATGGTACGAAAGTTGCGGATTTGAACGCTAACTTCTGATAATAAAAATTATTAGGAAGTTAAACGAAGGATAGGGGGGATAGCTATGGTTTCAAATTTTGAATTTTTGAAAAAAGATTTCCCAGTACTTGCAAACTTTGGAGAGCTTGCAGAAAAGTACTGTTATTCGGATTCTAATTCATGCCTTATGAAATTGGGTATGATTGGCGAAACTATTGTAAATCTGATGTTCACATATGATAGAATTGTGTTCCCACAGGACAATACTGCTGTGGCTAGAATAGATACTTTAGTTAGAGAAGGATTATTAACAAGAGATTTGGCTACCATATTGCACGGACTTAGAAAGGTCCGTAATAAGGCTGTACATGAGAACTATTCTTCTGTAACAGACAGTAAGAATTTCTTGCCTATGGCCTATGGTTTGTGTGAGTGGTTTATGCAGACTTATGGGGATTTGGGTTATACCCATAAGGATTTTGTTATGCCGGAAAAAAGTACAATGGTAGTTCCTATTGATAAGATAGCAGAAGAAAGGAAAGAAGCCGAACTTGCAAAACAGGCTGAAGAAAATGCAGCAAATGCTCCAAAAGTTGCGCAGGAAGAACGTAAAAAGCAGGCATACAAGGTTGCTAATCAGAGATATAAGACAGAAGCTGAAACTCGCTATTTAGTTGATGAGCAATTACGAATGGTAGGTTGGGAAGCGGACACAGAAAATATTCGTTATTCTAAGGGGGTAAGACCTACAAAGGGAAGAAAACTTGCTATTGCAGAGTACCCTACCAATTCAACAGTGGGTAATCGTGGCTATGCAGATTATGCGCTGTTTATTGGTGAAAAATTAGTTGGTATTATCGAAGCAAAAGCTATTCATAAGGATATACCTTCGGTTATTGATTATCAGGGGAAAGATTATCCGAAATGTATCCGAGAAGAGGATGAAAAATATGTTATAGGAAAATGGGGAGAATATAAGGTTCCATTTACGTTTGCTACAAATGGTAGACTATATTTGGAGCAATATAAGACAAAATCTGGTATTTGGTTTTTGGATTTGAGAAAGCCGGATAATTCACCGATGGCATTACATGGTTGGATGAGCCCTGATGGAATGGAAGAACTTCTTGCGGCTGACGTTGACAGTGGAAATAAAGAACTGAAAGAAATGCCGTATGATTTGCTTACAGATAAAGACGGGTTAAATTTAAGACCATATCAGTTGAATGCAATCAAGGCGGCAGAGGAAGCGGTAATTAGTGGAAAGCAGACAGCACTGTTGGCGATGGCAACAGGTACAGGTAAAACAAGAACGGTATTGGGTATGATTTATCGTTTCTTAAAAACAGAACGCTTCCGTCGGATCTTGTTCCTTGTTGACCGTACTGCTTTAGGCGAACAGGCGCAGGATGTATTTGAAGAAGTAAAAATGGAAGACCTTTTAACCCTTGATGATATATACAATATTAAGGGCTTAGAGGATAAGACTATTGATAAAGAGACTAGAATTCATATATCAACAGTACAGGGAATGGTTAAGCGTATTATGTATAATAATGGTGAAACTATGCCTGCTGTATCTGATTATGATTTGCTTATTATTGATGAAGCACACAGAGGATATATTCTTGACAAGGAAATGTGTGAGGATGAAGTTCTTTATAGAGACCAGAGAGATTATCAGAGTAAATACAGGTCTGTTATAGAGTATTTTAACGCTGTGAAAATTGCACTTACGGCAACGCCTGCCTTGCAGACAACAGAGATATTTGGGCAACCGGTATTCAAATATACTTACAGAGAAGCGGTTATTGAAGGATATCTGGTTGATCATGATGCACCACATGAATTGAAAACAAAACTGAGTTCAGAGGGTATTCATTATAAGCAGGGTGAAACTGTAACCATATATGACCCGATTACAGGAGAAATTACGAATAGCGAATTATTGGATGATGAACTTGATTTTGATGTAGAAGCATTTAATAAGCAGGTTATTACAGATTCATTTAATAGGGCTGTTTTAGAAGAGATAGCCAAGTATATTGATCCTGAATCTCCACGGGAACAAGGTAAAACTTTAATATATGCAGCAAATGATGATCATGCTGATACAATAGTATCAATTTTAAGAGATATATATAAGCCAACTGGCGTAGATAATGAGGCTATTATCAAAATTACTGGTAGTGTTGCAAATGGAAACAAAAAGAAAATACAGGAAAAGATAAAGCGATTTAAAAATGAGGATTATCCATCAATAGTTGTAACGGTAGACTTGTTGACTACAGGTATTGACGTTCCGTCTATATCTACACTTGTGTTTATGAGACGTGTAAAATCACGAATTCTTTTTGAACAGATGCTGGGAAGAGCGACGCGTTTATGCAATGAGATTCATAAAACACATTTTGAAATATTTGATCCGGTTGGTGTATATGATGCCCTTGAAGATGTAAGCACTATGAAGCCGGTAGTAGCTAATCCTGCTACGACATTTACCCAGTTGTTAGATGGTTTACAGGAGATGGAAGACGAAGCTCATGTACAGAATCAGATTAATCAGGTAATTGCAAAATTACAGCGTAAAAAGAAGAATATTGATTCAAAAACAATGGAACACTTTATTGATATGTCTGGTGGTATGGATCCTACACAGTTTGTTGTGGATTTACAAAATAGAAAACCGGAAGATGCAAAGAAACGTCTGCTTGCATATTATGATTTATTCCAAATGCTTCAAGAGAGCAAGACAAACGGTGGCAGGCCGGTTGTGATTTCAGATAAGGAAGATGAGCTAATTAGTCATACAAGAGGTTATGGTAATCAGGATGCCAGGCCGGAAGATTATTTGGATGCATTCTCAAATTATGTTCAGACGAACATTAATGAAATTGCAGCTTTGAAAATCATATGTACAAGACCGCGGGAACTTACACGAGACAGCTTGAAATCGCTGTCGCTTGCTTTGGATAGAGAAGGCTATACAGTGCAACAATTGAATACTGCTATTTCTCAGCTTACAAATGAGGAGATGGCAGCAGACATTATCAGTTTAATTCGTCGTTATGCAATTGGCTCTGTGCTGATTAGCCACGAAGCAAGAATCAGAAAAGCTGTTGATAGATTGCGCAAGGCACATACCTTTACTATGCAGGAACAAAACTGGATTAAGCGTATGGAAGATTATCTTTTGAATGAATCAGTACTCAATGTACAGGTTTTTGACGAAGATGGCAGATTTAAGTCGCAGGGTGGCTTCGCAAAGATAAATAAAGTATTTGGAAATAAATTAGAAAGCGTTGTTATAGAACTTAATGAGTATCTATACGATGATGGAGGAAGAACCGCATGACAACACAGGAAATTGTATCAAAACTCTGGAATCTCTGTAATGTTTTAAGAGATGATGGAATTACATATCATCAATATGTAACGGAGCTTACATATATATTGTTTTTAAAAATGGCAAAAGAAACCGGAGCAGAATCACAGATTCCCGAAGGTTATCGCTGGGATGATTTAAAATCTAAGAGTGGTGTGGAACTGAAAAAGTTTTATAAAGGGCTATTAAATTATCTGGGTGAGAACTGTACCGGACGCGTGCGTGAGATTTATCAGGGATCAGCAACTAATATTGATGAGCCTAAGAATCTTGAGAAGATTATTACAACGATTGATGGACTTGATTGGTTTTCTGCACGTGAAGAGGGATTGGGAAATCTCTATGAAGGGTTATTAGAGAAAAATGCAAATGAAAAGAAATCCGGAGCCGGTCAGTATTTTACTCCAAGAGTTCTGATTGATGTTATGACCAGATTAGTAAAGCCGCAACCAGGGGAACGTTGTAATGATCCTGCATGTGGTACATTTGGTTTTATGATTTCAGCAAGTCAGTATGTGCGCGAAAAAACAGATGATTTCTTTGAATTAGATGCTGATACAGCAAAATTTGAGAGAGAAGAGGCATTTACCGGAAGTGAGTTGGTTCATGATACTCACAGACTTGCATTGATGAATGCAATGTTGCATGACATCGAAGGCGAGATAAAGCTTGCAGATACTTTATCTAATGCCGGTAAGGATATGAAGGGGTACGATGTGGTACTTACAAATCCGCCATTTGGAACAAAGAAGGGGGGAGAGCGTGCAACCAGAGATGACTTTACTTTCCCTACAAGCAATAAGCAGTTAAATTTCTTACAACATATTTACAGAAGCTTAAATACTGATGGTAAGGCAAGAGCAGCGGTAGTTCTTCCGGATAATGTCCTGTTTGCAGATGGTGATGGAGAGAATATTCGTAAGGACTTGATGGAAAAATGCAATTTACACACAATACTTAGACTTCCTACGGGTATTTTCTATGCTCAGGGTGTTAAAACAAATGTGCTTTTCTTCACAAGAGGAAAGACAGATAAGGATAATACAAAAGAAGTATGGATTTATGACCTTAGGAATGATATGCCTTCTTTTGGTAAGACCAATCCACTGAAAAAAGAGGATTTTGATGACTTCGTAGCTTGTTATGCGGATGGTGATTTATCAGCTCGTAAAGAAACATATAGCGAAGAAAATCCGAATGGCAGATGGAGAAAGTTCACTTATGAAGAAATTCTAGCAAGAGATAAGGCAAGCCTTGATATTACTTGGATGAAGAGGGATACCGGAACAGATGATTACACTCTGGCGGAGTTATTAGAACAGATAAAAGAAAAATCAGCTAACATATCTAAGGCTGTAGCAGAGCTTGAAACACTTATAGGAGAGGTGAAAGAATAATGGATACAAAAGCATTAAGACAAAAAATTCTTGACCTAGCTATTCGTGGTAAATTAGTTCCGCAGGATCCGAATGATGAACCTGCATCTGTATTACTGGAGCGTATTCGTGAGCAGAAAATGCAGATGGTGAAAGAGGGGAAGCTGAAAGCTAAGGATATTACGAACGATACAATTATCTTTGTGGGTGAGGATAATTTACATTATGAGAAGTTCCAGGACGGAACTGTAAAATGTATTGAGGATGAGATACCTTTTGAAGTGCCGGAGGGGTGGGAATGGGTGCGGCTTGTTTCTATTTGCTTGAAGGTAACAGACGGTACTCATCATTCACCCGACAATTTTCCGACCGGTGAGTATAAATATATTACAGCGAAAAATATCAAATTAAATGGTATTGTGTTAGATGATATTACATATGTTACTGCTGAGGTTCACAAGGAAATTTTTGCTCGATGCAATCCTGAATTTGGAGATATTCTCTATATTAAGGATGGGGCAACTTCTGGGATAGCTACCGTGAATACACTGCACGAAGAATTCAGTATGCTTTCAAGTGTCGCCTTGCTTAAACCTTCCATTGGCATTGATAACTGGTATATGTGCTATGCTATGCAATCGCCATATTTTTACAACACAACACGTGGCGATATGAAGGGAGTTGGCATCACAAGAATTACGTTAAATATGCTTACTTCACGGCTAATACCTATACCACCTCAAAACGAACAACGACAGATTTCAGCAAACACCAGTAAACTTATTGAGTTGATTGTTTCTATCGAAAAAAGCAAAGACGATGTTTTAGAGCTTATAGCCACGACAAAGTCCAAAATCCTCGACCTTGCAATCCGTGGCAAGCTTGTACCACAAGATTCGAATGATGAACCGGCTTCGATTCTGCTTGAGCGTATACGAGCCGAAAAAGAAGAACTGATAAAGCAAGGAAAAATCAAGCGTGACAAGAAGAAATCTGTTATCTTTAAAGGTGATGATAACTCTTATTATCAACAAACTGGCGATTTAATCGAATCGATATCAACTTGGGAATTGGAAGAACTTCCAGATAATTGGGTGCTATGTTGCTTAGGGGAACTTTGCGACTATGGTAATTGTAATAATGTTGATGCTGATTCTATCGCTGGGAATGCATGGATTTTAGACCTTGAAGATATAGAAAAAAACACTGGCAAAGTATTACGAAAAATCAGAAAAAATGAACGTGATTTTACAAGTACTAAGCATTCTTTTTATAAGGGACAAGTGTTATATAGCAAACTGCGTCCTTATTTGAATAAAGTTATTATTGCAGACGAAGATGGATTTTGTACTTCAGAGATTTTACCTTTAGAGTTTGCAAACGTTGTTTTACCACAGTACGCATTATATTATTTAATGTCACCAACATTTTTACGCTATGCAAAACAATGTTCATATGGCGTAAAAATGCCTCGTTTAGGAACTGCAGATGGTAGAAAAGCAATTTTTCCATTGCCCCCAATTAAAGAACAGTATCGAATTGCTAATAGTATTTCTAAATGTTTTACGCAGATAGACAATATTTTATCTGCCTTATTATAGTGAACAGCCGCCCTCATACTGAAGACGGCTCCATTATTACCATGTAACAATCTTATCAATCAAGGACTGTTGCTCTGTGGCAGTCCTTATTAAGTAGATTCTTGTTGTTTCTATACTTTCGTGTCCCATAAGATCTACAAGCAAGGCGACATCATTGTATTTTCCCAAGAAATTCTTAGCATACAAATGTCTAAACGAATGCGGATAGATTACCTTGGACTCAAAACCGTATTTATCAGCATAACTTTTTAATTGTTGTGAAATACCACGTGCAGTAATGCGTTCACCGAAACGATTTAAAAACAGATACTCAGTTGTGCGTTGTTCTTCTAATAACCATTTCTGCGTTTCTTCCCTAAGTTTCTTTGGAATATATAACCGGCGTAACTTGCCACCTTTGCTGTATAAGTCAAAATATCCAAAATTAACATGCTCAATTTTAATATGGATAAGTTCGCTTACCCTTGCTCGGGCAGCTCCTAAGTACCATACAACCAAGTATCACTGCATATTACCATCTTTTTTTAACTGCTTCTTTAGAAATATGTAATCCGCATTACTTACAACATTTACATTAAAAATGTTTTCTGCTAGATTTTAACTGCCTTAATCGTAATTTGTCCTTTCCGATATAATCTAAATACTGTTGATTGCTTGCATTTTAATGTTTACCGTTTTGGGGTTGAAAAAAAACATCTGATACCACCTATTGAGGAACAAGAACGAATTATAAAACAATTATCTTCATTACTTTCATCACTTTATGGAATAGAACAAAACATTACCATGTAACAATCTTATCAATCAAGGACTGCTGCTCTGTGGCAGTCCTTCTTAAGTAGATTCTTGTTGTTTCTATACTTTCGTGTCCCATAAGATCTGCAAGCAAAGCGATATCATTGTATTTTTCCAAGAAATTCTTAGCATACAAATGTCTAAACGAATGCGGATAGATTACTTTGGAATCTAAACCGTATTTATCAGCATAATTTTTTAATTGTTGAGATATACCACGTGCAGTAATGCGTTCGCCGAAACGATTTAAAAACAGATATCCGGTTGTGCGTTGTTCTTCTAATAACCATTTCTGTGTTTCTTCCCTAAGCTTCTTGGGAATATATAACCGGCGCAACTTGCCACCTTTGCTGTATAAGTCAAAATATCCAAGATTAACATGCTCAATTTTAATGCGGATAAGTTCACTTACTCTTGCTCCGGTAGCCCCTAAGTACCATACAACAAAGTACCACTGCATATTACCATCTTTTTTCAATTGTTTCTTTAGAAATGTGTAATCTGCATTACTTACAACATTTTCTAAAAATGTTTTCTGCTGAATTTTAACAGCGCTTAATCGTAATTTGTCCTTTCCGATATAGTCTAAATACTTGTTGATTGCTTGTATTCTAAGGTTTACCGTTTTGGGTTTAAAAAACTCCATCAAATATCCTTTATATGCGTGAAGATTTTCGGTGCTAAAATCTTTGTAATTGGATATAAAATAGTCTACTGTCCATAAATACACAGAAATTGTATGCTGTGATAAATTTTCCTTCTTTAAATAGTCTTCAAATGATAGTTTCATCCTGTACCTCCAATTGATGTGAATGTTAGCGAAATTCTTTGTCAGTTGGAATTATAATATGGTCAAGAATGCCGTTTTCTCTTATTATGAGAAGATAGGGGATGAAGTAAGATGTATCGACGAAGAAATACCATTTGATATACCAGATAACTGGGAGTGGATAAGATTAAAAAATATTTGTAATAAAATAATTGATGGTTCTCACAATCCACCTAAAGATATGGATAATATTACACCTTTTATTATGGCTTCTTCAAGAAATATTAACTTTGATACATTATGGGATTTAGAAAATGTTAGATATCTATGCCAACGTGATTATAAAATAGAAAATGAGCGAACAAACATAAAGATAGGAGATATTTTACTAACAACAGTTGCAACTTTAGGACGAAGTTGTATATATAATGGTTTTCCTAAAAATCTTTGTTTTCAGCGTAGTGTAACGGTTATTTCAACTGACATAGTACCAGAATATCTAAAACTTTTTTTGGATGCACCATACTTTCAGAAGTTTATATTTAACAATGCCACAGGAACTGCACAGAAAGGTTTTTATTTAAATCAGCTAGAGAATGTTTTAGTTTGTGTTCCGCCATTAAGCGAGCAAACACGGATGTTGCAAACGGCGGATGCGGTTTTAAAACAACTAATTAGACTAGAAGAAAGCCTCAATTGAGGCTTTTTTCTAGTGAATCGAATAAAACATTTACTTTTCTTATGTATGCCACTACTTGCTCTTGATATTCAGATGGTGGTATCGGAAGAATTAGATTTAAAATATCTTCTCTTGAAATACCTGGGATTATCCCTTTTGCGGATGCTTTTATAGAATTTATGTAAAAACAGATACAGTACGAAAGGAATTCTGAATTAAGATTAAAAGTGTTACGTATGGCCATAATTTGACGAGCAATATGTGCATCACCAAAATTATTAAATCCCATTTCGCCTATTGTACCTTTGCACGTTATGAGTAAATCTCCATAATGTGTAATCACCTGTGGGTTTGGTGTCCATCTTATTAATTCAATAGTTCCATCATTAAAATTGCTTGCTCCTGTAATATAAGGAATGCCTACTTTTTGATTATTATATTCTGATGGTAATAAATCTCTTCCAGAAATCAAGTTCCATATCTCTTTAAAGCGTATAAATTCCCAATTATCAGGAATTTCAAATGGTATAATTGAGTCAAGATTTTCAATCGTATCCCCTATCTTCTCATAATAAGAGTTATCATCACCTTTAAAGATAACAGATTTCTTCTTGTCACGCTTGATTTTTCCTTGCTTTATCAGTTCTTCTTTTTCGGCTCGTATACGCTCAAGCAGAATCGAAGCCGGTTCATCATTCGGATCTTGTGGTACAAGCTTGCCACGAATAGCAAGGTCTATGATTTTGGACTTTGCTTTCGAAACAAGGTCACTAATATCTACTTTCCCGATTTCAATATTATCAACCGTATACATCACTTCTTTAAGGCGTTGACTCATATGTTTTTGCTCACTATATGGGGGTAACGGAATAAGAATAGAATTCATATTATCCTGCGTCATTTTAGGCTGAGCAGAACCGGTTACATATTTTCCCAAACTAATTGCATTGATATAAAAGCAAAGGTATTCCAAAATAAATTTGTCAGTAGCATCAATGCAATGGGCATGATTGTTAACCCAATATTGTCCTTCAGCAAAAAAGGCAATCGGTTTGCTGCGTGTCACAAGATTTGCTCCATCTTCACCTATAAGCAAAAGTCGTTCACTGAAAATGTATTTATCAATTTTATCAATCTTGCCTGAAGCTCCGTAATAATCATAGATTTTAGCAACATCCGTTCGTTGAGATGACGATATGGGTTTTCGCTCGTTATCGCGATTAATAGTTATGGCTGAAAATCTCGTCCATTCCCACCCCTCCGGCACTTCAAAAGGTATCTCATCCTCAATACATTTTACAGTTCCGTCCTGGAACTTCTCATAATGTAAATTATGAATTCTATTTTTGGAATGATATTTGTTATAATAGCAAAAAAGAGTCACTGTAAGCGTTTTAGTTGTACAATCTTTGGAAGTTCACATTTAGCCTGTAAACGATATCAGCGGTCTTTCGATTGTATGAAAGCTATTGTAAAAATGATGCAACATGACATAATCGGATTGACTAAAATGACACAGATATTTATAATAAACTTGTAGAAACAGGGTATATTGAAAAAGAGTCTGGCAGTATTACAAAGACTGGATTAGAGGCGCTTGAACCATACAGGGTTAATAATGCCGTTATTCTTGCAGCTGGCGCATCTACAAGATTTATTCCTTTATCACTTGAACAGCCAAAGGGTCTTTTTGAAGTTAAGGGTGAACGTCTTATTGAGAGACAGATAAAGCAGCTTCAGGATGCTGGTATTAAGAATATTACAGTTGTACTTGGCTATAAGAAGGAGATGTTTTACTATCTTGAGGATAAGTATGGTGTAAAGTTCATTATTAATGATTCGTTTAATATAAAGAATAATATTGAAAGTCTTTATCTTGCAAGAAAAGAACTTAAAAATACTTATATATGCGTAAGTGACAGTTATTATATCGAGAATCCTTTTAATCAGTTTGAATATCATACATTTTATTCAGGTTATTATGGAAAGGAAACAACAGATGAAGTATATGCAAGAGCTGACGGATTTGGAAAGATAACAAGAATTGCCAAGGATAATAAGATTGATGGATATGTTCTTATGGGACATTCATTCTGGAGAAAAGAATTCTCAGAAGCATTTATTAATCAGGTTGAAGCTGTACGTGAATCTGGGGTTTATAATAACTGCTATTGGGAGATTCTTGTAAAAGATAAGCTGGATGAGCTGCCTGATATATTCTTTAAAGAGTATCTTCCAGGTAATATATTCGAGTTTGACTATTTCGATGAGCTTAGAAAGTTTGATTCACAGTATCTTGGACATACACATAGTGAGATTATAAGGAATATCAAGCTTGTATTCAGATGTGATGAGGAAGATATAATTGATTTCAGGAATGTAAGCGAAGGAATGACCAACACATCATTTATATTCAAGATTGACGGAGTTGATTATATATACAGGCATCCAGGCGATGGAACAGAAAGCATAATCAATAGAAGAAATGAAAAAAAATCACTTATTAAAGCTAAAGAAGCTGGTGTAGATCCTACATACATATATGCAGATGTTAATGAGGGCTGGAAGATATCAGTATTCATTCCGGAATTCAGAGAGCCTGATTATGAATCATTTGAGGACTCTAAGAAGATATTGGCAGTTTTAAGAAAGCTGCATAAGGCAGATATAACAGCTGATTATGGAATGAAGCCATGGGAAGATGCACTTGATATGGAGAAGCTTCTTGAGAAGAAGGACCCTGTGTGTTTCGTCCAGTATGAGAACCTTAAGAATCGTATCGGACAGTTATATAAGATGACTCTTGGAGATGGAGTTGAAAAATGTTTCTGCCATGGCGATACATATAAGCCAAACTGGATGATAAGACCGGATGGAAGTGTCATACTTATTGACTGGGAGTATTCTGGATATTCTGACCCGGGAATTGATGTTGGATATTATGTGGTTGATGCCATGTATGATTTTGATAAGGCTGAGGAATTCATAAAGGAATATCTTCAGGAAGAATATAATGAGACAACAAGATTTCATTATATGGCATATGTTGCTATTATTGCGTACTACTGGTTTGTATGGGCTATGTACAGGGAATCATGTGGTGCAGATATGGGAGAGGCATTGGAGAACTGGCGTGATATGGCAGTTAAATATGCTGAATATCTTTTGAGATAAAAATTAAATATGTACAAAATTATCTTGCTGGTAAGATAAG
>OHDT01000472.1_pt1 | contig 25080 bp, 22 predicted proteins | sample 1567061 | NCBI WGS metagenome assembly OHDT01 (sample SAMEA3879506, study PRJEB24766) | human gut metagenome | biome: human-associated habitat; feature: feces | place: USA | collected 1985/1987
CCGCTCACCTCCAACTCTACACCGTTCAGCATAGCCAGAAAATCGACGTTTGCCTTTATCCTGTCTATCTCGGTGACTTTGGGCTTGCGAAAATTGTCTTCCGTCAGCCCCATGCTCTCAACCATAGATTTTTCTAAATCTGTCATGTTGTACCTCCCACTTCACTCAGTTTCACAACATACTCTTCCTCACTTGGTACCGGTATTCTGTAATTGTCATTACCACCCTTGAACGTGATTGAACCGCCTGCCTCTACCTCTATATTTCTCAGGAAGTCATCTGGTATTAATGATGATATATCTGTTACTATAGGTTCTGCCAGCTCGTAATACAGGATTACGCCTGACATTGCCTGCTTAAAGGCATCAACATCGGTATATGACATATCGTTGATATAGACATACCCATCAGCGTTTGCATCGGCTGATATGCCTGTTACATCGGTTTTACCCCAAACCTCGTTTTGCGTTTTTGTTAAATATTTTGAACACAGGAAATTTGGCAAAATGGTGTAATTCTTTGTCAGCTTCTGCCCTTTAACCTGCGACGTTTGAAAACTTACTCTTTCACCGTCGCCTGCAACCCATTGTACTGTTCCTAAATCAACGCTGCCAACACATTGAACATATTTTTTATTCTCATAATCAACATAGTTCTTAGCCGTTCCTGCACTCCAGCCGTAGCCAGGCAGTGCTTTGATTGCTTCGGGGATTTTATGTGCGGTATCACCCACAGCGACCTCTGTCACCCCAGTGCTGACAATCTCGCCAGCAGCATATGGGTAGTAGTCCGCAGGGAAAATTTTCTCAAATTCTTCAACGCTCGCAGGTTCGTTGCCTGAACCAAACATTGCGGTGAGGTCATAAATCTGTGGGTAGACTACCAAATTATTGACAGTTGTTCCTTCCTTAATCAGCAACGGAACCATGTATACTTGTGTGTCTACATTAAGGGGTGCTATTACGCCATTCCCATAATTGGTGTCCATCACAACTCCACTCCCTGTAAGATACGAGCGATACGTCGTTGCTGAGCCACCCTTAGGGCAGGACTTTTCCAGATATACATGACCTTTAATCGGAACAAAGCTACCTGAGAAATAGGCATCCCCACCAGTTGCAGTGCCGTTTGCTACGAACTTGACATTGTCAATCTTTGTAAATGTAACACCGTTCATTGTATAGCTTGGACGAAAATTGTTAGGGTTAACAATCTGATTAAATACCAAACTCCTACCCCCGACGGACTTAATCGACATCAACTTCGCCCCTGTCGGCACTGTCTTAGCATATGCCGTATCTGTGTCAGTTTCAAACCTATGTGTGATACCCTGACCCATGTCATACAGTGCGTTTACACGTCTTTGCAACTCCTTGTCGGTCAGCTTTACCGCAGAAATGTCTGCCGTGTTTTCAGCGATTTTCCCGACCGCTGTTGTGTAGTCCTCAGGCAGGCTGTCAGCCACCGCCTGTGCTGTCTGCGCGGCGGTTTCAGCGGCTTTGCGGTCTGTGGCGACCTGGGCGGCTATCTTTTCCATTTCCGCTTTATCGTATAAAATCACCGTTTCATCATCAGTGATATATACGATTGTTCCGTCTTTTATAGTGGATTTATCAACGACTTCCCACTCGGCTTTTGTGCCAATCCACTTTTCGCTTTCAACCTTATCGCCTAATTCAGTGACAGACTTTTTGGCATTAGCCGCCATACCTCTAGCAATAATATCTGTAGCCATAAATCCACCTCCTTAATATGTGATCGTTCCCCAAATTTTGTTTACACCCTTGACATTTTTAACAGTTACACTATAGTAACCACTAACATCTCCTGCATAAACATTTTCTGTTGTAATCGTATCAACTGTTGAGAAGTCGCTCAGATCAACCATCATAAGCACTTCCTCTGCGCCATTCTGAGTCAGTTTTCCTACAACCTGAAAACTACCAGTTCCCGAAGCCTGTACTTTAAAATCAGCACCAATGCCAACTTTCAGCTCAAAAGCTTTTCCGTTTTCATACAGGTTTCCGTTTGTAGCACAATACGCCATAGTTCATCTTCCTTTCGCATAAATAAAATATAACAATGGCGAAGCTGTGTTACCTCGCCCTTTAAAAACAAAAACAATTAGTATTACTTAATAGCACTTGCAAGCTTCTTGATAAACTTCTCACCTGCAATGCTAGTCTGCTTATAACCCCACTTTTTCAACAAAGCATTAACAGCCTTTTCAGTGCCGTCACCAAAAACCCTATTCTCGTCAAGTGTGAAGTTGTGAAGTTTTCTTGCCTTGGCTATGATGAGCATTTCTTTCAAAGCAAGGACACCACTGGTTTTATCACCCTTTTTATAGCCAGACTTTTCAAGTATCGGAAGTTCATTAGTTTTTTGCTTTTTAAAACCATTAAGACCCTTTTTCTTTATAATTGCGGTAAAATCTTTATAGGCATAATTGCAATCACAGCTTCCATTTACACCTGAAACCGAGCCTTTACTTGTGTACTGCCACATACCATAGCTACCACCGTATGAAGGCTTTGACTTGTCAAATTCAGCAAGCCATACACAATATTTGTTTTTACAATCACTAGGAACTTTACTGTTAAGAAAAGCAGCATAGCTATAAAGCATTACATAATAATTTTTCTTTTCACAATAACCGCAAAAAGCATTAATTATACTACCTATAGTAGAAGCCGATAGATCGCACTGTGTACTATCTTCTATATCAAAAGCAATAGGCATTTCAAAAGTTTTACCCTTGATCGCCTCAAGAAACACCTTGGCTTCTAATTCGGCATCTGCTGATGTTAGAGCATATGAATACCAATAAGCACCAACTTTAAGCCCTGCTGATTTTGCCTTTTTGTAATTGGTTTCAAAACATTCGTCTTTCTGACCGATATATTTGCCGTAGCCTGCGTTTATCATAACAAAGTCATATCCTGCCTTTTTTACTTTGTTAAAATCTACATTAGTACCCTGCCAATGAGAAACATCTATACCTTTTATTGTTGTTGCCATAAAAATTACTTCCTTTCCAATTAATCTTCCTTTACAGGCAGTTTATTTAATTCGTCTACACAATTATGTACAAAACTATTGCCACCAATAGATGAATAGCTTTCGTATAGTCTTGCGAGATTTTCCTTTTCGTACAGTGAAATACTATTTTCTTTCATTCTTGAATTATAAATCACTAAAATAGAATTTCTCAACGTAGCCTGCAACGCCAAACTTTGTTTTCGCAACTGAGTTTCCATGCTTTGGTTCTGTTCTACCTGTCTTTCCACTAATACTGTTAGTTTATCTATTTTTTTATTTAGATTATCTTTATCACTGGTTTTTGAAATCCACCCTACAAATCTATTCCTTATTGGCTTAACAATAATCGTTATCAGTGCCAAAATGGTTGTAATACTTCCACAGTAGGTAGCAATTTCCTTAACTGTGTTCATAATTACTCACCGCCATTCTTAACCTCGTCAATAAAATCTGTAAGTGATTTATAATTCATATCTTTAACGGCACTTTCAAGCAAGATAACAAGCTCTATATCGGAAATCTTAATACCCTTTTCTTCAAGTAGGGCAAGCATGGTTTCTTTAGCCTTTTCAAGCTTTTCTGTGCCGTGAACGTCTTTATAAATCTGTTCTATGTACTTAACCGTTGTAGCCGCCACATCTTTCTTAATGCTGTCATTTGCGATTTTTGTATACTTCGATTTTACAAAGCCAACAATAGCCGTCATAACCGCTGTTAAAATTACAGGTAAATACTCTGTAATCATCTGAGTAATAATCTCTTTCATAACTTTTCCTCCAATAATAAAAGAGGGTTGTTAGCCCTCTTTCTATTTCAGTATTATTTTTATATGTTTTTTATCAATACGTTTGATAACCCTATAACCACTATCTGACTTGGTTGCCACGCCATTCACACTAGCCGTACAATATCCGTTGACCTTGCACGTTCCGTCATCTTGAACTACTAACTGTCCTAACAAGCCAACTTTGCTATACTCTTTTCTAGCCCCACGAGGAACATATTCAAGCGTATCGTTATAGTTTTTACTGACTATAGGATTGTATGACTCATCATAAATCAACCGTCCATAAACATCTGTTTTATACTTATCATGCCAATCTAACTCAGCAGAGTTACCAACAATAGATGGGTTGGCTGATATAACACCAAGGATATAATCACCCTTATTTGCAAGCTTGATTTTATCACCGTCAAGCGTAACAAACAAACCAATTCTATCTTGATTTTTAGCGTTGCCGTCAAGCCATTCAAAATATTCGGCATAGTCAGCACCAACCGTTTTATACGCACCGCCAGCATAAACATTGCCCAAAAAGTCTACTTGCATTGCAGAGTTTTGAGTTAGAGTTCCATCTTCTATATTATGACCATTTCCTATATTAAATAGTATACTTGCATTTTCCGAGCTTTTATAAGTTGATTTTGCATTGATACCTATAACGGTTTGGTTATCTGCCGTGGCATGATTCCATGTACCTGCAACAAGACATCCATCATAATTAAGAACCTCATTGTGATATCCAAACACGGCGTTATATTTTGCCATTTGGTCTTTAGTTTTGTCACCCTTGACAATATTGTATGTGCCAACTACAATACTATCAGCTACACCCTCTAGCAAATGATTTATGCCATTAATATATGTATCACGAGAATTGAAAACAGTATTTTTTGCACCGCTACAATCAACCGCCACGCTATATTCAGATGTATTCCACATACCGCTGACGTGATTAGAAAATCCACCAACGCTAGTATTATTAAAGCCTGTTAAGGAATTTAAACTGCTATTTCCACGAGTATAGAGTAACATATGTAACATACTGTTAGTTTTCATTTCTGAAAAATCAATATAATTATTGCTGTCATAACTATATTCGTAACAATGATTTGCTTGACCTTCAACATGGTTATAATCACCATGAGCGATATTTTCAAGATAAATAGTAATCTGTTCTGTTCCATCAGGGGCTATAGTATAAAAATAAGAACTGCCATAATAATTAAACTTTTCTGAGATGTGTCTACTACCACCACTATCAACGTATTCAACAAATCGTCCTACGCTAGAATTTTGACTTCCTAGAGGTATAGGTTTGCCATTCCTAATAGCAATGTAGCCAGCGTTTATACCACCACCACGGAAATAGATCCACACGCTATCTCCCATGCTTAAAATCTCACCTGATTTATTCAAGAAAGATTTTTCAGCACCATTATACTCTAATAGCGAAACAACAGCCGTGCAGTTTGTAGAGTCGTAGCTTTTAACTGTTCCATAGGTATAACCAAGTGTTTTTTTATTATCTTGACTTTCCTTAATCAGCTTATTCATTTTAGACATTCTGTACACCGCCTTTACGAATAATCAGCTAAAACCATTTTGCAGTTACCCACATAATTAACGCCATTCATTGTGAATTTTACAACAGTTCCGTCAGCAGGAAACACACTGTCTTGTCCCATATAAACATAGAATATTCCGTCAGTTTTAGCAGCGTATTGCCCCTCAACTGTGCTATTCAATGGTATATTAAAATCAACTTGTGGTACAAGGTTCGTACCGCCATTGTGCAAACTTTGACTAAACATATTATACAAACTTGCCATTTTACTTCCTTGATGTCCTGAATTTGAAGTAGGGGTAAAGAAACCTGTTATCTCTGTATCATCGGACAGCTTTCTCATCTTTGCGATACCCCCACCTAATACATAGTCATTATCTCCACTTTTAAACAAAATCAACATTCCTTGACTTGTAGTGTACAACATAACACTATCAAACTTGTTATAGGCGAAGCTGACATAATCAGCATATGGTGACGTTTTAGTAGAGTCATATTCACCACATCCAACCCAGTAGCGCGACTTTGCAGGGTCAAACATTATTCTAAAGTACGTTGTATCATCAATCCAAAATGTCAAAGTGTTATAATCGGTGGACTCACTATCAGGATAATTTGTTTCAATTTTACTCCATGTCCATTTGTCTTCAAAAAATGTTTTAAGGTCTGAAAACACGGTTTCTGATGAAGTTTGATTTGGCGCACAAGTATAAGTATTTATCATTAATTATCACCGTCCAATTCTGCATTACCGCTTATTCCAATAGCTCCACGAGCGTTAGTATTTGTTTCGTTCATATCAACAAATTTGATATTATGCTCTATGCAATATTTAACAATAGGTAAACACCTACTATCTGTTACATCTATTATTCCGTTGCCATAACCAAACATTATACCAACAGTTACATTGTCAAATGCACTTAAATCATTTATAGACGTATCGGTATATTTTCCTAAACTTTCATCATATTCGCTATGAAAAATAACTTGATCTATACTTGTGCTCTTAATGGCATTTTGATTAATCGTAAACAAACTTTCGGGAAACGAAATACTTGTCATAGAACTCTGTTGAAATGCGTTGCTCATTATTTCTGTAGTTCCATTTGCCACAACAACATTACTGCCGTACCACGAGGATGCAGGAGCACGGCAAAACTTATTATCTTGATATAAACAATTATTGACTACCCGAAAATGAGTATTGGCACTATTAACATTAAAGGTGTTTAACAGAGGACAATTATTAAAGCCTGTAAAACTCTCCAATGACTTACCTATAGAAACGGTTGTCAGTGACGGACAATTATTTACACCGGACACAGAGATGGCAGTATTAGGAATATAAAACGTTGTTATCGCATTACCATTAAGTCCACCTATCTCAGTTACCTTTCCGTCACTCATAAATGACAAACTTTTAAGCTTTGGGCAATTATTAAACCCATTTACCTTCTCACAAGAACTTTCAATTCTTAAAGTTGTCAGGTTGGACATATTATTACAACCCTCAACGTCAACTACATAACCTGTAGCCGCCGATATTAAAGAAGATAAGTTATTCATGCAGTTCTCAGGTACAACTTTTAAGCTCGCACTATTTGTCATTGGTAATTTTGTCATATTAGGCATATTGCAGAACGATCCGCTTTCAAGCGTAATACCATTGCTGTCGGTCACATTACCATAAATTACAACATTAATCGTATTACCACTATAGCCATTAAAAGCGTTTTTAGGTATTTTGGTAGTACAATTACCCGATTGAAAGTCCAAACTCAGATTTATGTTTGCCGATGTATTACTTGCGAAACCATCGGTATCGTTAATGTTAGTAGATCGCCCAATTTGTATACTTTGAAGTCCAGATAAATCTCCATCAATACCTTTGCCCATAAGATAGAATCTTCCCTGCACTGTCGCAGGATAAATGACTAAACTTGTTGTTTCTTTATTTACATACACTACGCATTTATTCGTAGTTGCCGCTTTGATAGTTAAGTTTCCAATAACATGACTTCCTTTTAGTATCTCATTTCGCTTTATTTCTTCGATACCTGTTTGCCCATCAACTGAAACCATTGGTACGAAATTCAAGGTGTAAGGTAGTTCCAAACCATTAACGAATGTACTATTAGCAAGAAACGATTCGGGGCTTGAAATATCACAATATACTGTAGGAAATGCAATATTGGTAAGTTTTTTACAGCCTGACAACACACCCTCACTGGTCGAAATGTTCGCAAGATTAGCAGGGAAAACAAAGTCTGTTATATTCTCAAATCCGTTTCCCATAGGTGAAGTGAGGTAGGCAGCTTTTACTTTGGAACAATCTATCTTTGTAGTTGTTCCTTTATCAAAAGCATTATCAAAGTTGGTTAAATCATCACTCTCAGACACGATGGTTGTATCGTGTGTACCCAAAGAATAATTCTTTTTAAATGTTGAAATTGTGTTTGTATTACGTCTAACTACTTCATTGTCATCATAACGTATTAAACAACGTGATGGTGACATAGATTGAAATTCTACCGTACTATCTGCCGACAATGTATTGGTAACTGTAACTTCATTTCCTGCTATCCATTGAGCTGTCAATGTTGTGCTGTTATTTGGTATAGTATACACGTCGCCATAATTGTATTTATTGCCTTGACTATCCGTCCATGCGAACAATTTATTCTCGTTATACATATCCCCACCTTGTAAAACGATTTGTTTATTAGGAGCTTGGTTAATACTCTTATAAGTGATAGTATTGCCGCCTTTGTCCTTGCCACCATTCGTGTCATAAGATATTGCCACTGCATCGCTTAAAGTTTCACAGTAAATCGAAATACAGTCCGTATCAAATGGTAACCATTGCAGATTAGTGGCTTCAATAGTCATCTCTCCATTGCTAAGAGGAATGGTTAATGATTGAATAAGAAAAAGTTGCTTTTTAAATTTGTAATATTCGTTTGTAAGTTCAATTGTGTTGTCAACGTCAAGGTGGGGGAGACTTGGATAATTAAAACTTACCGAAGTTCCCATGCAGGTATTTTGTAACAGTATATACTCCGCCTGCATTCTACATTTTTCTTCACCACTATCCAGCGTTGTATCGCCAAGACTTATATAATAAGTACCGCCATCCAATCCCTTATATCCTACCGAGGTTATACAAACTGGGGACTGTGGGTTTTCATTTTTTGCTGTATAGGAATATATCTCGCCGTTAGTGTTATCCGTAGTAACTGTTACAATGTTTACACCGTCATAATTATATTGAACATCAATGTCGGTTTCAGCTATATCGACTTCACCCAGATTACTTTGTGGCGATAGATGCCTATACCAAGAGGGAAGATTATAGTTAAATACCCTTTCCATTCTAAGCCTGCCGTTGACATCGTAATAAATGTTAGCACCATACATTTCAGCCAACTTATCGAATATTTCACCAAGGTACCCACCCTCGTCAACCACAATATCGTCATATAATTCTGCATCATAAAAGATTGGATCAATTAAAGGTTCAACGGGGTCAAGCGGAATGTTATTGCCTAAATCTAACATCAAAGTATCTCGAATAAGGTCGGCAATTTTTGTTCCTTTTTTAGAATTTGTAACACTAGCTTGATATTCTACTAAACACATTCTTGCATTTAATTCGCCATTTAGAAAACCATATTTATCAATACCCTCGATTGCTATTGCTTTGCCATGCGCTGTTGCCGATTTTGTAATGAATACGCCTTGTGGAAACCATCATTTGAAACAACTACGCCTATAAAAAGCTTAAACTTCCTATTGTACCAAAACCAACTGTCTACCTGTGGTAAATATTTTTCATCGCGGTCTATGATAGTAAAAGAGCAAGACCTGCGACAGCCTTGCTCCTTATTAATTGATATTGAACCAACCTCGGCAGAGGAAAGGTCGTTTGTAATTTGTCCAATCGCACCCTCATAGTGTGATAGAATTTCTACCTTGAATTTTAATTTACGCATTGGATTCTGTAATTCGGTCAAATACGCTTCATCTATTTTATTATAGTAATCCATCGTATCAACCTCCTTATCTTGTTATTATAACGTCATTTATATCTTCAACTTCAACCCAATTATATTTAATTGTAGTTAAGTCATACACCGAGCTTTCATCATATGATCTCGACGGATTGTCTGAAATATTCACAATCCATACATCACCCTTATCGGACTTTAGCATGAAATCATTTTTACCTGTAATGAATTTTGTCCAAGATTTAACGCTATCAATTGTATCAACTATTTCGTCCTCGGGGCATGCCAATGTTAAGTGATTTGCCGTAAATTCGCCGCTTTCATAGTTTGTTACAGTTCGTGTAGTCTTAGGTTTTACGCCCGTGCCCGTATGAACAGTAAGTCCAATATTTGATATTATATCATTGTTGTTAATGCCCGCAATAAAATGCCAAGTTTCATTAATTGAATAGAGCTTTTTATTATAACAATCACCAGCGGTCTTTAGCGAGTAAATCGACCATCCAATCCAATCAGTAGACACCTCTGGCGTAATATATGCTTCATAGTTTGCATAACAAATATAATAAATATATGATTGCTGATTGCCCACTGTTACATCAAAAAATGAATTGCCAGTAGCAGTTCCAATGAAAACATATTCGTCATCGTTGACATTTTGTCTAAAGATTTTTGCCACTCCGAGTGATTTTGAAGTTTTCCACGTCAGCATAGCTGTGTGATTATCAAAGATTTTAAAATCAAATTCTGAAACGATCCCGTCTATACTTTCAGCAGGGAAGTCTTTCTGTTGAGTATATCTGTACATTTTATCATCGAGAGTCATGATTTCACTTACAGCCCTAAAAGAACTTCCAAAGCAATTTGCATAAAATGAGTATTTGAGTTCAAAATCATATATCTCGTCGCTCTCGTCGATAAGTCGTTCATTGCCATTGTAAATAGTATATCGTGAACCTTTTATCAAATCACGAGCCGAATAATTAAGACCAGCTACACCCGTATCAATATCGTATGATACGATTAATGCACTTGTTCCATTGTAAACATGCCCCGTGTTTTCCGAGGGCGAGCTTTCAATCATTATATATTTACCCTCTATTTTATCAGCAATACCTGGCTCGATAGTTACATAGTTGTATGCCGACGTTTCAAGAATTTTGCCGTCATGAATAGCGCCAGTCGTTCCCATAAGTTGATAAAGATAATACTTGTAATACTTTAGCCCGACATGGTTTGGATGTATATAACTTGTCTTACACTCAATTGGATTTGCTGTTTTAGAAGAGATTGATACAGTAAAATCGCACTGTGGATCTTCACGGCATTTAACATAATGCGGCTTATCCATAAAGTAATTTGTAAAAATCCTAAACACAGTTCCTCTTGCGGGGGCTGTTGTAAAACCAGACTTTAATCTTACGTTACCAGTTTTATAATCGTAGGTTTCTATCAGTCGTCTTTCTTCTCCAATCTCGATATAGGCGCCGCCGACTAAATACACTGAGCCGTCGGAACGCTCATAATAGTACGCGCTCTTGAGATTTGCAATTTCCTTGTTAATCATAAAACTTGATGTAGTACCCGAAGATTGGATTTTACCACGGCAGAAGTACATATCATACAATCCAACACCGTCACCATACTGTGTGTCGTCGGCAATAGTCGTTGGGTCTGTTTGAAACAGCGTATACTGATACATATAATCGTGACCATTCTTTGCTATGTCATTAAAAACCAATTCATTTACATCAACTTTATCGCCATTGTAAAATATATTGATATCGCCGCCTTTAGGAAAATAAGAATAGTTCTGTTCCCCAGTTCTTATGTTTGTATAGGTACACAACGCCCAACGCATTGCAGAACCCGCCGTGCAATTAAACTGGTAGCTAAAACGTGGCGCACGGTCATATTCACCGCCCTCGCCCTTGTGTTTATCTATTTTTACGACCTCGTCATCTGGAAAAACCAGTGTAGGTGTCATTATCATTCATTTCACCACCCTTTATAATAAATAAGAGCCGCCAAGGTCTGACGGCTCGTTTTGTATTATCTGTTTCTACCTATCATGCGGTCACGGTCTGCTTGCTTCAAATAGTCATTCATTTGCTGTAAGAATGTTGTGCCGTCGGTAGTATGAATTTCGCCAATTCTAAATGTAATTGTGGTATCACCATTAGTGGTATCATTTGTTGTGAACATTGATCCAGCCGCCTGCGTACCACTTACAAGATTGTCACCTATAGTCTTACCAACAACGCTTGCAACATTGCGAGTATTGTGTACAATGTCATAGAGTTTCTTGGCGTCTGAAGAATTAAAGATTACCTCAGACTTATATGGTGTTCCGTGTAGCATAGCCGTTCCCGTGTAGCTATTAACTCCCCCCGTCGCATACTGCTTTACCTTGAATTTTGAGCGTATCTCCTTTTGTAGTTCCGCAAGCTTGGTTACACTGATATTACTCAAGCCACCGAGCATTGAAACCTTTTCACTTATCATTTGCCCCGCAAACTTATACATAGCTTTGTCGGCTTCCTTTTTGGTGGTGTATGCACCAAGAATTGCGTTATCTTTTTCGACAGCATATACGCCGCTACCAGACAAAGCTTTCTTTATAGAGGTGCCCTCATATTGTGCCAGGTCATCTGATAGCTGAATATAATCGGCTTTAAATTCACGCAAAGCATCAAGTCGCTCTTGGTATGTACTCTTTTCATTAAGTGTTTTGAGTTTAAGTTCTTCAAAGTATTTAACGTCTTGGTCAGATAAATCGGAAACGAATGTATCAAATTGTTTGAGATACTTCTCCCACTCATCCGCTTCTTTTGCATATTGGTCAATGCGGTTTTGAATAATCTCTTTCTCTTTTTGAACATTATCTTTGAGTTTAGTTTGATAACCGCTATAATCAGTTTGATATTTGTTAAGAATACCGATATCCTGATTGTGAAGCTTGCCCTGCCAATCTATACCTAAAATTTGTTGCGCAATCATTTCATTCTGGTTGTTTGTATAGGCACTCATAGCATCGCTCCATGCTTGCTTATACTTTTCAAATGCCTCAATTTGATCGGTATAAGGTTGCATAGCAGCCTCTTTCTCTTTTTCAAGATTATCAATAGCTATTTCGTTTTGTAGTGAATCAAGTTCCTGCTGTGCCTTTTCAACCTCGTCGGAGTTGGTTTCTAAATGCCAGCCACTTGCTTCACTATAGATAGCAACCTTTTTCTTTTTCGCATTGGCTAAAGCGTCTTGCTTTTCCTGTAACTCAATGGCTCTATCACGTTCGTCATTTTCCTCTTTGAGCTTATCAATGAGGTCATCGTAATATGACTCTACATCGTCACGAGAATCCTCAAGACTACTGATTTCTTTTTCAATATAATCAATAGCAGTATCACCAGCGGTCTGATATTTGTCAATGATATCATTTAAAGTGTCTTCCTCTTCTTGAAGCGTATCGAGATATTCCTGTTCTTTGTCTTTCTTATCATTTATCTTATCAATTATTGCTTGTACTTGATTCTTCTCGGCGGTCAGTAAACCGTCTGAAGTAAGATTTGAAAGGCTAACATCTTTCATTTTATAGAGGACTTTGATAAGATTATTTACAGATTTTTGATCGGCGTCACTCAAACCTTTAAGTTGAGAAAGTTGCTTAATCAAGTCGTTCGGAGCAATACCCATTGCCTCTTTAATTTTCTTACCGAGTTCTTCAAAGCCGCCATTTGTGTCGTCAAGGTATGGAAGAAATTCTCCATAACTTTTAACGAGTTCCCAGCCACTACTACCAACTTCAAAAGTGCCGTCTTGAATTTCCTTATACGCAGAAGCAAGTGCGGTAATTTTGCTTTGAACGTTGTCAACATCCTCGGAGTAGTCAGCAAGGCTAAATGTGGTTTTTGTATTTAAGAGATCGAGAACATCTTGCCATGAATTTATTTTGTCAAGGCTGGTATCCATTAAAGTGTCAATGTTATCTGGGGTAAGATTTTTAAGCAAGCCTTCAATAATTGCTTGACCATTTTGGTTGCCAGCCAACGTCGGTATCCGATTCACAACACGAGTGGCAATATTCTCAATCTTGTTTGTAAGCCCATCCTCTATCTCGTTATCGTTTGTCTCAAATGAGAAACCAAGCATGACTTTGATATCGTCGATTGAAAGCCCTTGGTTTTTAGCAAAATCTGAATTAGCAATATTTTTTAGCGCAGTTTCCATTTGCTTTTTATATTCTGAAACGGTTTGTGTTGTATCCAAATTTGTTAGTATATCCAAAGAAACAGAAAGCGGTACGCCATGATTATCTACTCCATTTTTCAAATTAGCATAGAATGAATTGATCTTTTGCACTTCGTCGGCATATTGCTCGTCAAAGTCTTTGGTATTACTTTCTACATCTAATTCAAAGTTTGACACTAACGAGGAAAGAATGTTCTGCTCGCCACTTGTAAGTTCATCATATCCGTCCAAAGTAGTAAGATACGCCTGCAAATATGTATCATACGTTTTTGTATAACTTTGCATCTCACTGTCAATTTGCTTATAGAGGTTGACATTATCTGTATTGTTTAATGCTTTTTGCAATTGGTCGTAAGAATCTGACAACTCTTTTTGATACTGTTCAAGTGATTTTGACAAGCTTCCATCATCGGTTTTATAGCTAAGTAGCTTTTGTACAAGGTTATGAACTTCATCTTGATTTTCATAGTAGGTTTTAAATTTATATTTATCACCGACTTTGTTATAATTATCAAAGGTCCCTAATATCTCATTATATTCGTTATAAAAATTGTCACCCAAACCATCAGTTATTTTATCAAAATTGTCAATTGCACTTTTTATATTATCTGAATATTTGTTGAAATTAGTTGCCAAATTGTGCATTTTTTCTCTTGTATCGGAAATCTTGGCGTCTAATCCGTCAGATACGGCCTCTATGTTATCTTCTGATAACATTTTTAGCGTATCTAATTTTCGCTGTTCTTTTAGCAAGTTAATAGTATCTCTTATGGCATTATTTTTGTTTATGATAGCATTACCTTCGTCGTCGTACCCTTTTATTAGACTAGGATTGATTTTTGCGATGTCGTTTGATAGGTCTTTGTAACGATCGTATTCGTCATTGGTTAATGAGAGATTGTTTCCGAAATTATCAACGCCTTTAGCAAGCTTGTTAAATTCTTTTTCATACCCAGATACCTGTGACAAACTGTCATTGTAGCTGCTTAATGAATTATTTAATTCTTCGCTAAGTTCGTCAGCTTTTTCTTTTGCACGTTCGGCTTTATTAATAAAATAATCAATGGCAACCCCAATGCCAGTAACGATTAATGTTGGTAAGGCTTTGAGAGCCATAGAACCTATGTCTTTAAAAATGAGTGAGGCAATACCACCCTTGGTATTCATTTTATCAAATTGACTCGTCAGTTCTTTTCCGTAACGAGTAAAGCCCTCTACGCTCATAGAGGCTTCATCTACTTCACGCACATAACCCTTTAAAATTGTTTTTCCACTATTGACGGGATTATTGAAATAATCTTTAACGCTCATGCCGCCAACTTTGACTTTATCAATAAAATCGTTCAATTGCTGTTCAGCTTCTTCTGTGGTAAACAGCGACAATTGTGATTTTAACCCAGAAAGATTATCCTTAATATCACTTGGAATAGACTTTATTTTTTTGAGTATCGGTGTAAATCTATTGACAAGTGGTAAAATTTGTGATATAATCTTGATATAAAAACAGACAGTTGGAGGAGACGATGCTGATGAAGAATACAAAGTCACGAAAGATAAAAGTGGTTTTGCTGTTAATAGTAGGCCTAATAATTTTACTGATTATTGCTTTTATGGTGCTAAAAAAACAAATAGCGGGTTATATCTTGAATGATAACGAAAAGTTTATAATTAACTGTGTAGCCACAGTTAAGGAAGAAACTGATAAAGATATATCTATTCAAGATATTAAATATCTTGAAACAAAATCCGAAGAATCAAATGATGACTTGTCGGACTCTCGAACATATTTGTATATCATTACAGATGACGGATTAGAAATTTCTTTCATACGACACGCGAGTATTTCTGAATCACAGGCCATAGAAGATATTTATAATGGTGGTTTTTATCTTTATGTCAGTCATTTTTATTGGGGCTCTCAAGATATCATAGAACAGTATGATTTACCAAACAAGAAAGATATGAACGGTGATGAAGTTGAATATGCCCAAGTTGACAATATTGATGGACATATAAAAAGCAGCGTCAAACGTCGTCTTGATGATGATTGTGAAGAAATAACAGATTTCTCTCTTTGGAAAATAAAGTTATTCTCCTAGCCGGGTATAATTAACCTGTAAAAACTTATATAGAATCAGGGAGATAAATATGAAAGCAAAACTATTAAAGCCCAAAAAGGTTCTAATTGTTATCGGTATCGTCATTGTAATTTTTGTACTATTTAATATTTTCAAACCACAGATAGCTAAAGTTGTATTAAACGATGATGAACAGCATGTGCTTGCTCTTGTGCAAAAAGTTAAGAAGTGTGCCAAGGGTAGCTCAATTGGTGATGATTTCAACGTGTATAAAAAAGTAAATGATTACGGTGATAGTAAAACTATATGTTACTTCGTAACTTATGAAATTGAAGATGGGCTTATAACTCGTTGCTCCGTACAACATGATAGTTCGGAAAAATTATCAGAAGTTCAAAAATACATTTACTGCGACTTTTGGGGAACTCATAAGATGTTAAAGAAATACGACCTATTAAAGCATAAGCATAAAACCATTAAATTAGATGAAAATCAAGAATGGTCAAGGAGCTATCCTTACGAATACATTGATTCCACGATAGATGCCCATGAAAACAAGCACAAAGAAGTCGATAGAATGCTTGGAGATCTCAATAGTTATCTCGTAGACGATGATTACGAAAAACTTGATATATCACTTTGGAAAATAAAACTCTTTCTATAACAAAAGCTCCGATAAAACTCGGAGCTTTTTCAGTCATGATGAAATTTAGTTTTTATTTTGTTTAATATTGACTTTATTGGGTTGTGTTTAGACTGTGATTCTTCAGATTTCTTTTTATCTTTTGGTTGTGGATGTGATAACATGATTTCGGGGTATTTAGACGTATCAATAACAATAGTGTCGGCAGTGTTAAGAGACATATCGAATATTATATCGCCCCGTGTATTTTTTATAATATATTCCGATAGCTGTATGAGTGGTCTTTTATTAAATGTTTCAGCTCTAGCAAATCTTCCATTTATAACTCGATCGAACTCTTTATCATAAACGGTTATATATGTTCGCTCTTTTGAATGTGTTATATCAATCCAAAAATCTTTAATCGGCGTTTGTTGTATTTTTAATTTAGCAAGTATTTTGCTAAATAGTTTACTATATATAAATTTAGCAAGAAAATATGCTATTATTACTGTAGACAAAACCATTCCTATTATGTCAATATAAGTGTTAATACTAATTGGAAAAGCCGAGTAGATATTTTGGAGAATAAAACCATATATGAGAGATTCGGTAAGTATATGTTGACTATCATTTGGGCTTTCTTCTATATAAACAAATCTAAAGACTTTAATAAAAACAAAGCCCAAGACTAGATAAATAATTATATTTGGTAAGTATGAAATAATTTCGGTCAACCGTCATTCTCCTTTTTATTCTTATCAATATCAACAGTAGGAATAGGTGGTCTTTCGCTAATATCGCTGTCGATTGGAACATACGAATAATTCCTTCTAACATTGATTTCCACTATTGGTTCATGTGAAACGCTCTCGTTGATATTCTTATTTTGATTTTCTTTGTTATTTTCTTTAGACATAATTAACAACTCCTATAATATTTTTATTCCATTATATCACATAATATTACAGAAGTCAACAGCTTTATAATTTTTATTGCCGTCTATCCGACAACTACACCGTGGACTATCCAATAACCAGTGTTCACTATCGCAGAACACCAATAAGCAATTATAGTCTCTGAACCTGCCGATCGTTAAGCCGATTATGTATTATGCGACAAACTTACGCCGATCGGTTTGGATGCGGATACTCTCATATTCAAAAAAAGTGTGATAGAATTGAATATTACCATCCCCGAACGGGAATTATCAAACCCGTTACTACTAAGTAGTCAATTTATGCTTTTTTGCCTGTCATAACAATAATACCTCGATTATGGTATTACCATTATGCTTGCGGGCATACTCAGTGGAACCCTGTGTTTTATGGGTTCACCCGCACCTATATTAATACCCTTTGCTCCTAATGCTCCTGCACCAATTGCTCCGCCAATCTTAAGCACAGTGTTAAGGCTGGGTATAAGCTTAGATATTGCATTACCTATACCGATAAGAATGTCTAAGAACGATTTAACCGTGTCTGACTCTAACGCCTTCGTGGATATGTCTTGGAATATAGCACTAAGCTTTCCAAGCTTACCTGTTATAGAGTCAAGTGACTTTTCCATTTCCTCAGAAGCCGAACCCTTGGAACCACCAATGGTACTCATGACTTCTCTTGCTTCGTCAAAATTGGATAATACTGCGGCGATTACGTTAATGCCGTTTTTGCCACCAATTTGCTCAAGCAGTGCCGCCTGATTTACGTCTGAAAGGCTGCTGTATACTTTCGATATCTCATCAAGAATTTGATATGTACCTTTAAAGGTATTATCATTCTTCATGATATCAACGCCAGAAAGAGCAAGTATCTCCTGACGTAGCTTTGCTGTGCCGTTTGCTACATCGTCTGTTTCTTCGCCCATTTCCTCAAGTTCGGCTGTTGCTCCTCTTAGTCTAGCCGAAGCCGTCTTAAGAACAGTGCCCATTTTTTCAGGGTCTTGAACAATAGCATTGCCCGCTGTTGTAAGTGCGATGGTTTCGTCAAGACTGTTTCCTGCGGCAACCAAAGCAGAAGCAGAACGTTGCAAACTGTCGCCAAGCCCAGTAGAAGAAATGGCAAAGTTGTTACCTACATAGTTAAACTTATCTACAATTTCTTGTGCATCGTCTGCGGCAATATCATACGCCTTCATTGTCGAAATGATTGAAGAAGCGGCGTCGGTTACACTTAAATCTTCGGCAACATTGGAATACATTGTTGCAAGTTCGCCGAGCTTGGTTGCGTCTTTGAGGTTATAGCCGAGTCTTGAGAACTCAGAAGTCGAGTCTACCAAGTCACTTATTGAAACGCCAAGTTCTTTTGATTTCTTTGCCGCATTTGTCAAAAACGCATCATATGATGCTGCCGTTTCGTTACTAACCTTTTTAAGATTGACCATTGAGGTATCTACATCTTTGGTTGCTTGGTATATATCTCTCAATACAGATTTTACATATACCATTGACCTAGTAACAATTGCCCAGCCACCATACTTTTTAAACATGTTAGAAATCAATTCGCCAGCCGTTTTGCCGCCAATGCCCAAGTCTTTTACGGTAGCACGCATTTCCTTAAGCTTTGCGTCAGCTTTATCAATTTCTTTCGCATCAAGCAAATCTGGATTTTTAAGCTTGTTATACCATTCGTCCCATTGTGCTGACAAAGCATCATTCTGTTTGAAGGCGTTACTATTTATATCTTTAAACGATACATATTGATTCAATAACGTAGAAGCTTTCTTCTTAATTCGTTGTGCCGCTGTATCGGTTTTATAAGCATTATTTAATTCGTCGAATTTCTTAGTAGTATCATTATATTGATCTTGAATAACTTCTAAGTCTGCATAAAGCTCTTTAACTTGTTCGTCTATATTTTTGAAGAATGTTATTGAGTTAGTGTCAGCATCAGGATTTAACAGTTCTTGCTTTATACTTTCAATCTGCTCTTGAATACTAGCCGCCTGAGATTGTATTGCCGAATATTCACTAGATAAACCCAAGTTCTTACTTTGTGATTGCTGTGATTTTGTACCCGATTTTTTTATCAAGCTATCAGCTGTGCTATTGATTGACTTCATCGACTTATCAATTTCTTGTGATATTTGAGACACGGCCTTGAAGTAGTCTTTCAGTTCCTGTGGAGATTGTTCACTTGTGCGTTCTTCAATATTGGCTTTAAACTTTTCTTTCCAATATTGGTCATCCTCAGTGGTATTATCTGATTTATCGCTTTTAGCCGACGGTTTTCTTGTAACTCTCTTTTGCGGACTTGAAGCTGAATCGGCTGTTGGTTTACTTGCAGTTTTCAGGTTGCCAACATTAATATCAACCGTTTCATTTTTTAATGCCTGCCTAAGTTTTTCTAAAGCTTCGGTGTAATCAAATTCGCCTATTTTAATTGAAGAACATACTTTTTCAATCTCAGTCTTAAACCGCTCTAAGGCTTCTTTTGAGATGTTACCCGAGCCACCTTGCTGTGATTGTTCGGCTTTATCAATTAAGCCTCTAAGCTCTTCAGAAAGCTTTTTATTATTCTCGTAGTCGGACTTCGACTTCTCATACTGTCTTTTAAGAGCCTCAAGATTAGCTTTCAGTTTTGCGCTTTCTTCGTCTGTTTTGCCGCCAGAATCTCCGTCACTAGCTCCAGTTATACCGATATTGTCGTCGCTACCTTTTAGCGTAGTTTTACCGCTAGTCTTGCTTTTTGCTTCAAGCTCCTTGATTTTCTTATTTAAAGCTTCAACCTGTTTCTTTTTGTTATTTAAAGAGATATCACGGGATTTAAGCAATCCTTTGATTGCCTCAAACCTTGAAAGCGATACACCGCCTTCACTAACTTCGTTGCCCTCTGAAGAACCGCCATTGCCAGAATCGTTGTCCGAATCTTGCTGTTTGTCTTGCATATTGACCATAAATTCTGACAACTCGGAATTTTCTTTTTTTAATTTTTCATTTTCTGTTTTGAGGCTTTTATAATCATCAGATGATTTGCCGCCACCAGTGTCTTCTTTTTTTGCCGCAAACCTTTTCTTGTCATTTTCAAGCTTTAAGTTTTCCTGCTTTAATTCAGATACACGCTTTTCAAGCTGTTCAACATAAACCTCATTAGAAACTTCTTTTTCTTCAGATTTGCTTAACTGTTTATCTTTGACTTGCTCTTTTTGAGAAACCGTTGCTTCTTTCCAATAATACTCAAAGTCTTTTAATAGTTCTTTTACACGGGCAATGGTAACAACACTTTTATCTGTGTCCCCATCAAATCTATACTTAACCATATCTTTTTTGGAGAATTTGTTAAGTGTCTGCATTAGCGGAATAACATCAGATAGTCTCTTGGTTTGTAAGTCTATATCTTTTGTACTAAGTTTACTTGGATCTAATCCCGTAGCATTAATTCTTTTAAATGCTGTTTTTATAGACGTTTGTAAACTTGTTGTATATAGTTTTGATACATCGCCGAAGTTCGCATTTAATGGATTTATCTGCAAGCTATCATCAGGATGTTCTTTGTTATATCGAGATATAACTCCATTTATTACTTTATGCGCTTTTTGTGCCGCAGTCTCGTAAGATTTTTCAACGGATTTTAACCACTGCTGTTGATCTTCAGATAGCCCAATGTCACTATAACTTAAACCAAGTGACGATAAAGAGGTGTCAAACTCGAGTTTGCTATTAGAAAGCCTTTGAGCAACGTCGTGCATTTCATTTGCTTTCTTTATATAGTAGTTAAGCCTGTTCTGTATTTTATCTTTGTTACCCTTACCATAAATTTGACTGCTATTAAAGGTGTCAAAGAACTGTGAAAAGTTGTAATTGGTTTTGTCTGCTTTAAAAGTAGAATTATCAAATTCGTCTTTTAAGTTTTTAACTTTTGCAAAAGCTTTGGTTAATTCATTTTCAAGCGATTTCTTTAGCTTATCTGCCTTGGGTTCTATTTCAATGGTAGGGGTAAAATCTTTCAAAGCCCTTTCCATATCCTTGGTATTAAGGTCGGCATTGACCCTAATATTTACGTCACCTATATATCCTGCCATTATTCATTCACCGTCCTTATTTAAACTCTTTTCTTAAGCCTTTTATTATAATATCTTTGGCAAGCCCACTAACATAAAATTCGTCGTAAGTATCTTTTATAAAATGTTTTGGATGCCCATTAAATTTTCGAGACATATCATTTAGATCTGGAACAGCGTTTTGGTCAATCCAAGCCGATAAAATTGTTGGGTCAGAACTATAATCAATGTTAGTTCCAAATACACTATCATTTGGCGGTGTGATATTTGCAAAAGAAAAGTTGCCCGAAATTCTGTAATCCATATTTATATAGTTACCTCGTTGTTTGACAAAGTAGCCATTTTTACCATAAACTCTAGTCTCAGTTCCTTTTGCATCTTCAGCCCATATTCTGTTGCTACTCTTGCGTGGTGCTACTGTAACTTTATTGGAAAGCACCTGAATATTATCTTCGTCAGCCATACCACCATTTGTACCACGGCGTTTGTATACTACTGGGCTGTACGAGTATACATCTTCAACGACTTTATCGTGCATAATTTTTTTAGCCTTTTCTTGAAATTCGCCTTGCATTGTTTTTGACAAAGCGACCCCAACCTTTTCGGCTATTGCTTTGTTGATATTAGCAATTTGTTTTGCCTGTTCTTTTGACAAGCTTTTTAATCTTGGCATAGTTCCACCTCACATTACAAACATAGAAAATATAATTTCGTATTGAAAAAAATAGGTAGGCTATTTTTTTTATAACCTACCCTCCTTATTTAATTCGTCGTTTATTTTGTCAACAACCTCGTTAATATTGTTAATGCCATATTTGTCTTTATAATATTGAAGTTCTTGATTAGTCCTTTCAAGCACAACGTCGGCTGGAATATTATAAAGCCCCTTTATTTCGTCCTCGCTCATATCGGTGCGCTTTGGTAACATATTAATTTTATTCAACATAGATTTGCGTTCGAGTTCTTCTTCTATATATAAATCGAAATGTTCTTTACAGCACGCTATAGATTTCCAAGAATTAATCCTATCGCAATAATCACAGGCATAATATTGTTTGGGTTGTCCGTTGTCGCCCAAATTACATTTGCTATATTTGCAAATATGATTAGCTTTCATCCTTTTATCCTCAATAAAGTAAAGGGCTTGCTTATTACAAGCCCAATACGTTATTTATTTGCATTTATTATTTTCTGCTTTTTCTTTATTGTAGGCTTTACTCCATCACACATGATGTCGTCATACAATTTCTTCATGGTGCTTGATACTTCAAATCTACCATAAAGGTCGATAACACTGTTTATTTCTTCTTTCGCCTCTTCTTTTGATAACGACTTTTGGTCGTATTTAATCATCGGTTGAAGTGCAAGATAGTGCCCCCAGCAACAAGCGACCTTGCGCCAACTGTTTGATTCTTTGGTGCTATCGCAATAGCTACAGGCAGGGTAGTGCGTTCCACATAACCTACATTCATTAAGGTGTTTGGTTTTCGGCAATTGCTTTACACCTTACCTTAGTCCTCTGGATCCTGATATACAATGAACTCAAAGAGTTCGCCGTTTGCAGTACCCTGACAAGTATCAACGAGTGTTGTGGCCTCAAAAGCCTGAATTGTCTGGTCACCACCCATATCAATATCAAATGTTCCAGAGAACTGTGCTCTTGGAATGATGAACTGGCACTTGTACTCGTTGTCACAAACGTCGGTAGCAAGGCAGTCTACTGCAACATAAAGTGTCTTACCAAATACGTCAGACTTATTGATAACCCTAGAACCAGTTGTCTTGAAATCATAGAAAACTACGATTGAAGTTCCAACTGAAATGTTTGTTGCATCAGTAGGAAGTGTGAGTGTCTTTGTAGCTGCTTCGTACTTAAAGTGCGTAGCGTCAGCCTCACCAGTTGACTGTGTATAATGAATAGGCAGAAGTGCGCCGTTTGGAGCCATAACTCTGAGGTCAATAATCTCCGCACCAACTGCGCCAAGAGCCGTAAACTTTGTCTTACAAGAAGTTGTGTCTTCAATCTTGATAACATCAGGGAATCTGATATTAACATCGCCAACCTCTTCAGAAGAGCCTGTCTGAGCCGCAAGCAGACCACCTGAAATCAGTGCAGACTCGCCACTTACAGTTGTGGACTTATTCTTCTTAATCTGCTTAAGAACTCTATCGCCCTTACCTGTGATGTCTGTTGTATCCTCAGTGTTTGCAATCTTAGCAGACTTAAGCTCGTCAAGCAGAAATTCACAAACGCCAGATACTCTGTCATAACCATGTATCTTCTCAAGGGAAGTAATGGTAAAACCATTAATCTGAATAGCCATAGTTTTTCCTCCTAAAAAAATAAAAAAGACTCAAGCCTTGCGGTTGAGCCTATCTCCACGATAACCAATTTAATTTATCTTCTGGGAGCTTATCAAGTTTAACTGTACCAAAACCCGAATAAGCACCAGTGACCAACTTATCGTATTGGTCTTTCTTTATAACCTGTTTAACACAGGCATAAAAGTTGTAAATAGAAATATTGTTAATACTATCAAAGTCGTATGGGAAACCTGGGTGACATACCAATGCGACAATTTCACCATCTAAGATGTCGTCTGACATTTGAAGCTGTTTATTACGGCGTTTTGCCATTTCCGCTTTCTCACGTTCACGTTCGAGAATATATTCTTTTGCAGTATTGTTACCTGGCTTACGCTTGTATTTTTTTACGTTGAATATTTCACATAAAGCACTGGATATCTGCATATAAATAAATTCGTCGATAATCTGATTACCCTCAGCATCCTTGATAGTTTTCAAGCCATTTTCATTGTCTATGTAACAAGAATTAAAATCTACGCAGTCAAAAAGCTCATTTGAGTCGATAATTTGCAGTGTTGATAAAAGGTTAATTTTATCATCATCTGATATATCGCAGGTCATTAATACTTGAGGCTTCACGAATGCGGTATCGAACAATTTCAAGAAAAATTCGTAATCACTGATTTGAGTGAAGTCGATACCCATATCATCAAGTTCAATCATGTGTGCCGATGGAGTTGTCGTAAACATATTGACGAGTTCAGAAATGTTTTTCAATTTTCGATACTCGCCGAGAGTTGGAATTTTTATAGAAATCCAATCTCGTATTTTAAAAGTTTTAAGATCAAGCAGACTTTGATTTGCCATTACATAGCACACCTACTTTTTGACATATCTTCGGCTTTGAATTTTAAGATACGACATCTGTGTCTATCGCCCAAATCTTTTTCTACATTTGAGATTTCTACAAGCTTTTTCTTGCCGATACCCTTATAATCAATTAGAATTTCTTCAATTTGTTCCGCAATTAAGTCAGGACGTGCCCCACCAAATTCCGTAACCATTTGCTTTTGATGTGAAACAACATAGATTGTTATTATGATTTGCTTAAAAAACAGACTTGAAGTATAGACTTCGGGCACATCTATTTTAACGCAAATATAATTACGTTCCTCGTCAATAGTTTCTGGCACTCGGATAAAATTAAAGAAATTGTGATATATTAAATCCTCAGGATTAGATATATCTTTTTCATTTATGAGCTTCACGATTTTTTCATTATTCACAAACAATGATATTAATTGCTGTTTATATTTTTTTATTTGTCCAGACGGTGTCATAAAATTGCCACCACCTTTACATAAAGTTCGGCAGAACAATTTTGAGTCGGGTTACATAGTTCAATTTTAATTTTTGAGCCAATGATA